>ERZ808032.60-NODE-60-length-16890-cov-4.043300_pt1 | contig 16890 bp, 16 predicted proteins | sample MGYA00380187_ERZ808032 | MGnify/ENA primary metagenome ERZ808032 (study PRJEB31490, sample SAMN06133378) | cow dung metagenome | isolation source: M10 | host: cow | place: China: Chengdu | collected 2015-05 ...
CTTCATTTTCTCCACCAAGAAAGGAATCAAAGTGCCAGGATTTTGGATACGGGCCTTTGTTTCCTGATAGAGGTATGTCTTGTTTGCCGAACCGCCACCCTTTGTTACACAAAGAAAATGATACTCCATGCCCTCTGTTGCCTCGATATCAATCTGTGCTGGCAGGTTGCACTTGGTGTTCACCTCGTTATACATATCCAGTGGAGCATTCTGGCTATAGCGCAGGTTACATTCTGTATAAGTCTTATAAACACCCAGAGACAAGGCCTCTTCATCGCAAAAGCCTGTCCATACCTGCTGACCCTTCTCACCATGGATAATGGCGGTACCCGTATCCTGACATAGAGGCAGCAATCCCTTGCAAGCCACCTCTGCATTTCGCAAGAAGGTAAGAGCAACATACTTGTCATTCTCGCTAGCCTCTGGATCGCGCAGAATCTTTGCTACCTGCTCATTGTGAGAGCGGCGAAGCATGAAACTAACATCGCGGAAAGCCTGGTTAGACATACGGGTCAAAGCCTCGGGGGTGACCTTCAAGATCTTGTGACCTTCAAACTCGCTTACAGAGACACCCTCTGATGTCAGCAGATAATACTCTGTCTCGTCCTTGCCCAACTGGAACATAGGAGCATACTTAAACTCTGGAACTTGTGCCATAGTTGTGATACTTTTATAGTTTTGAATATTGTTAGTTATTATTCTTTCAAGACATATTTTTTATAGTATGACCATCCTAACGTGGTCAGAGGAAGAGCAATGACAAAACCTATGATACCCAAAAGTGTGCCCCATACAGACAGGGACAGCAGAATAATGGCAGGTTTAAGTCCCATAGTCCGACCCATTATCTTTGGTACAAGTATAAGATCCTGTATTAGCTGTACGACACAAAACACGGCAATAGCCATCAAACCTATCATCCAAAAGCTTTCACCAGTATCATGAGCCTTCAGCAGAGCCAGGATGATAGTAGGAATAAAACCCAAAGTCTGTGCATAGGGCACCATATTCAAGAATCCAATAAACATCCCTAAAGCAATGGCCATAGGAAAGTCTATTATTAAAAATCCGATACTAAACAAGACACCCACCAAAAAGGCTACTGTAGCCTGTCCTCTGAAATAAGCATTCATCTCGTGCTTGACATCTGACGCCAGATGGTACGCCTTATCTCTATATGAACGTGGCAATATCAAAATCCAATTCTTGTTTATGTTCTCATAATCTATAAGCAGAAATATCAGATATAGAAAAACCATCATGCCACTTACACAAAACCACACAACATTCATTGTGCCCGACACCAAGTTCCATGACTGATGCATAGCTGTCTTTACAGCATCCATAACCTTGTCGCTTTGGAACAATTGGATTATAGAATTTCTATCCAGATCCTCTGTCAGATACTTAATACGAGAAGGAATGTCTGTACCAGAAAAATAAGTTGAAGCATAAACAAGAAGGTCATCAGACAATCTTACTATCTGTCTTATGGCTGGGGGTACCGTAAATATCAACAATAAATATATTGCCGAACATAGCAACGTCAATGCCACAGCAATGCTTAGCAAGCGATATCGCAAACGGCATTTTGTTTCCAAAAATGTAATCATTGGATATAAGAGGTATGCCAGCAGCCATGCCAGGAAGAAAGGCCATAACACACTGCTCAATGCCTTGAGCAGATAATATACCGCAACCGCCCCAAAAAGTATGAGCAATCCCCGCACAAAACGATCAAAGGTTATCGTCTCGGAAAACAGCCCGACTCTGCCCTTCCTATCATGCATTTGTTTATTCTTATCCGATGACATACTCATTCCTCTAATGAAAAAACTTTTTTGTTCTGTAGACTATTCCTGTTCCTCGTAGTGTTCAAAGAGGAAGTCATTATATGGATACTTCTGTACATGTAGTTCGCGCACCTTATTGTAAAGCACCTGACGAAGCGTATCATAACCAGTCTTCTCCAGTGCAGAGACAAACAGGCACTCTCCATAAAGTCGTGTCATCCAAGTATGTATCAAATCATCCAAAGATATATTTTCCTTTGTTGCTGGAGTCAAATCGTCAGCATCCTTCTCTACCCAATGATAGGCATCTACCTTGTTGAAAATTATCATTGAAGGCTTATCAGCGCAACCAAGGTCAGCCAATGTTTTCTCAACCACCTTTATCTGATCTTCAAACTCTGGATGTGAAATATCCACCACATGCAGTAGCAAATCTGCCTCACGCACCTCATCCAGGGTGCTCTTAAACGAATCTACAAGATCGTGAGGCAGTTTTCGTATAAAACCTACGGTATCAGAAAGCAGGAATGGCAGGTTGTCAACTATCACTTTTCGCACTGTAGTGTCAAGTGTTGCAAAAAGTTTGTTCTCTGCGAAGACCTCGCTTTTAGATAGCAGGTTCATCAACGTTGACTTTCCTACATTGGTATAACCTACCAACGCAACACGTATCATACGCCCACGGTTACTTCGCTGGGTGCTCTTCTGCTTGTCAATCTCTGCCAATCTTTGCTTTAGCAGAGACATACGGTTAAGTATGATACGGCGGTCCATTTCCAACTGTGTTTCACCAGGACCACGCAAACCTACCGATCCTTTGCCGCCACCACTGCCGGAACCGCCGCCCTGACGTTCAAGGTGAGTCCACAATCGTTGCAATCTGGGTAACATGTAACGATATTGAGCCAGCTCCACTTGTGTCTTGGCATTGGCTGTCTGTGCTCGCATAGCGAAAATGTCAAGTATCAGCGAAGTTCTGTCCAGGACCTTCACCTTCAGTTCCTTTTCTATGTTGCGCAACTGCTTGGCCGAGAGTTCATCATCGAAAATCACCATTGACACATATCGTTCGGCATCCTCCTCAGCCTCAATCCACTGACGTATTTCCTGCAGTTTGCCAATTCCCAAATAAGTAACGCTTGATGGTCCATTAAGGCGCTGCGTAAAGCGCTTTACGGTTCGCGCTCCTGCAGTCTCTGCCAGGAACTCCAGTTCATCCAGATATTCTGTAGTCTTGCGCTCATTCTGTTGAGGTGTAATGATGCCCACAAGAATTGCGGTCTCTTCCGTCTCACCAGCTATGTCGCTACTTAACACCTTGCCCATGCCATCCTCAAAAGGCAGACTTGAGCGAGATGAATTATAATATTTGCTTCTTGTTGTCTTCATTATGTGTTTTTACTTGACCAGCATAACAAGATACTTGCTCACAGACCAGAATTTCTCCGGGTTAAGAATCTGAAGGTCATATTTGTCGTTACCGTCTTTTGTAAGCATATAGCTATCACTTGGATGAGTTGTCAGAATGCGTGCCGACTTGCTGTACGTTTTTATTGTTTTGGTCTCACGTATATCCAACTGCGTAAAATATTCCTTATTGAAATTGCCATTAACCAAGACCTCTCCGTCCTTCATGATACCCTGCTCCTTTAGTTCACGCTTTGTGCCATACACAAACCATGCGGCATGCAGTTCAGCATCTTGCTGGCTCACTTTGTCTGCCTGTTCACTATTTACCTCTCGCAAATGTGCCACGTTGCGTGCAAGGGTGTCAATTGTCTCAATCTGTACCAGAATAGTAGAATCCTTCTCTGCAAGAGTAGCCTGCAACTCCTGTATGCGCAAGGTCTGTTCCTCCACCTGAGACTGCAAGCCATCTACCAAAGACTTCAACTTGTCACTCTTAAACCTGCTGGCATTAAGCTTCTCCCTCAGTTGCTCTACCAATTCACGGTTTTGACGCATCGCCTCACTGATAAACTCCATGTTGTCACGGATGATTTCACGAGACGACGTAGACTCCAGATTGCCGTTAGCAATAGTAACCCTGCCCTCTGCCTCGGAAATGCGCTGTATTCCAGCCTGCACCTCGTTCATTGTTTCCACCAGCTCGTTCAGCTCGGCATCCTTGCCATCCACAATGGTCTGCAGAGAATCTATCTGCTCCTGCAAAGCGTTATCTGCCTTGCCACTATTTTGACATGCTATCATTGCAAGACAACATGCAACAATAAAAAATAGGATTTTCATTTTATTCTGTTTTTTAAGTTTTTACTATTCTTGCTGTTTATTTCTGTACTTACTAAAATGCCTCTGTACCGGCTCTTCGCCAGAGACTGCCTCCTTTTTGTCTGTTGCGGTGTCACACGTCTCATCACACCCTGCAACTACCAGGACAAACTCACCACGAGGTTCCGTTTTCATAAAATGCTCAAGCACCTCATCTATGGTACCACGGACACTTTCTTCATAAAGCTTACTTATCTCCCGGCATGCACTACACTGGCGTTCTTTACCAAAAACCTCAGCAAACTGTTGCAATGCCTTTATTATACGATGCGGACTCTCATAAAAAATCATGGTACGTGTCTCTTGCCTTAAGGCCTCAAGGCGCGTCTGCCTACCCTTCTTCTGAGGCAAAAAGCCCTCAAAACAAAACCTGTCACATGGCAGGCCACTGCTCACTAATGCTGGCACAAATGCCGTAGCTCCTGGCAAGGTGACAACTTCTATGCCGGCCTTTATTGACTCCCTGACAACCAGAAATCCAGGGTCACTAATAGCCGGAGTACCGGCATCACTGACTACAGCAATGTTTTCACCAGCCATAAGCCGCCCGACAATATTATTGACCGTCTGATGCTCATTAAACTTGTGATAGGACAGCATGGGTTTTTGAATATCGAAGTGATGAAGCAAATTGCCACTGGTACGAGTATCCTCTGCCAGGACCAAATCACACTCGCGCAATACTCTAAGAGCGCGTGCCGTAATATCCTCTAAATTGCCAACCGGAGTAGGCACCAAATACAAAGTTCCCATTTATATATATTGTGTGCACAAATTTAAGCATAATATTTTAAATCTGACATTCTACCATGCGTAAAAATAATTTTGTCTAATATTTATTAAACATTAGTCTATTGGCTTTAATATAATTTGTAACTTTGTAAACATGAAAGACATTACAAACAGTATTGGAGAAATGGTGCGTCGCGGACGCATAGAGGTCATTTGCGGCTCTATGTTTTCTGGCAAGACAGAAGAACTTATCCGCAGAATAAAACGCGCCATCTTTGCAAAACAAAAGGTTGAGATATTCAAGCCTGCACTAGACACAAGATATAGCGAAGCGGATGTTGTCAGCCATGAAGGGAACAGCATTCCAAGCACCCCTATAGATTCAAGTGCAAGCCTTTTGCTATTGGCTCAAGGCAACGATGTCATAGGAATTGACGAGGCCCAGTTTTTTGACGAAAACATCATTGATGTATGCAACCAGCTAGCCAATCAAGGCATACGAATCATTATAGCAGGACTTGATTTGGATTTCAAGGGTGTACCATTCGGACCGATGCCCAAACTGCTTGCCATAGCCGACGAGGTAAGCAAAGTGCATGCCATCTGTGTGCGGTGCGGCGCTTTGGCCTATGTTAGCCACCGGCTCGTAAACATAGAGAAACAGGTGCTACTGGGAGAGAAGGACGAATACGAACCACTCTGTCGCGAGTGCTACAAAAAGGCCATTGAAGAAAGTAACATCGAAGAAAATATCTCATAATGTGAAACTTTTTCGCGCAAACAGACTCTGCATTTCATTATTTATTTATATCTTTGCAACCGCTAAAGCGTTTTCTTCACCTTTGGCATCCATAGATTGCGCCCAGATGGTGGAATTGGTAGACACGAGGGACTTAAAATCCCTTGACCATTGCGGTCGTACGGGTTCGAGTCCCGTTCCGGGCACAATTTCTGAAGATGAAAACCGTCCCATGGCATACACAGATATGTCGTGGGACGATTTTGTTCAGGCTCTGGCATACGACCAAGAGAGCATGGAAGAAGAAGCATGGCTGTCATACCTGGAACAGCTTGAATGGCTGCATTCACATCCTTTGGACATCAACACGGCAACTCCAGAGCAAATGGCCTTGGTGCCCTTTCTTACTCCTGCACAGATAGAAGCCATACAGGCTTATGTGCATCTGGACGGTCCAATGAAATCGCTAGGAGAACTTGCCCTAATACCATCACTGGACAATGAAACGCGCAGGGTGCTTCCGCTCTTCTTTGTTGTCAATCAGGCATCCGAGGAAAAGCCCCAAGAGAGTCTGCTGAAAGGCCTGTTTGCCAACATGACCAATTCCGTTGACACACGCATAGATATCCCCCTATACTACCGTCGTGGCTATCAGACCGGAGCATACCGGAACAACCCGTTGTACAACCGGGTCAGATGGTCGCTTGAAAGCAAGCATGTCATGGCAGGAGTGCATTTGAAAAAAGATCCTGGCGAGGCATTTTACGACAGTTGGGGCGGATATGTCATGCTCAAGCAAAAGGGAATCCTCAGTTCGGTCATCATTGGAGACTACCGTGCAGGTTGGGGCGAGGGACTGGTCATAGGGCGTGGTTCATCTGCAAGCAAAAGCAACATGATGAGTGGCACAAGTCAAGGTGTACGCCCCATGACCGGAATGTCCGAAACAGGATTTCTGCGTGGTTTTGCAATCTCCTTTAGACCCGCCAAAAACCACAGAGGCAACGACAAACATATTGCCTTTTCCGGAACCCTGTTCGGCTCATACAACACAATAGATGCAACGCTAAACGATGTTGGCGAAATACAAACAATTGTAGAAAACGGCTATCACAGGACGGAAAGCGAACTGAAGAAAAAGAACAACGCAAGCTCTGCCCTGCTTGGTGCACACATAGAAGCATCTGTAGGACATTTCAACTTTGGCGTTAACGGTTATTGGCAGTATTTTGACAAAAAACTTTCACCTGGCAACAACCAATACCGCAAATGGTATCCCCGCGGGCAACATTTTGGCGTTATGGGCATTTATGGCAACTACAGCTATTACAAATGGACCGTAGCGGCTGAAATTGCGTACAGTTTTGAGAACAATGGCATTGCCATACTTGGCAAGGCAAACTGGCTGATAAGCCGAAAAGTAAAATTGGGAATATTGGGACGATATTACGACCACCGGTATTATTCGTTCCAGGCTGCTGCAATCGGAGAGAATTCCAGAACACAGAACGAGACAGGTGTAATGGTCCGTGCAGAAGCAAACCCATGGCAGAACATATATATCACAGCCTTTGCCGACTTCTTTGCCGACTTTTGGCCAAGATATGGAATGACCACCTCAAGCAGAGGACAGGAGTTCATGATTGAAACCAGATACGAGCCTTCTGCATCAAGCAGATTCTCGTTCCGATACCAGATGAAACGCAAAGCCGCCAATGACGTCATCATTCCACTGCACAGGACAAAAGTCCAGTGGACCATCTTTCCGAGTGACAATTGCAAGCTGCAAACAACAGGCGCTGTGCATTTTGCCCCCTCACGACAAACAGGATACGGCATCAGCCAGCTAGCACAATTCAACATGCTTAAGAAAAAGACTTTACGCCTGGGACTGATGGCAGGCTATTTCAATGCCCCAGACTACCAGACACGCATCTACATCTACGAACCCGCACTATGGAATAGCAGTTCGTCCACATCTTACTACGGGCACGGTCTGCGCTTTGCCTCTACCTTGCGATACACATTCCCCCGTTCCCACTGGATGATAGAGGCCAAATATGCGCTGACACACATGTTTGACCGAAGCAGCATCTCCTCTGGCCTTCAAGAGATTACTTCACCTACACGCCAGGACATTTCCCTGCAAGTCAGGATGGAGTATTAACCCCAAATCAGACAATTTTGGGGTTAGTTTTGGGCAAATACATTTTGTTGACATATCAACAAAGTCTTGTTGACGCAACATAAAAATATTGTTGACGCATCAACAAAGGCTTGATGACACGCCAACAATCTATGAGATACTGCTGTCTACTGCAAACTTAATTATGCACCAGTGTTCCTATGTCCTCGCCAGATATGACCTTCTTGAGATTGCCCACGATATCCATGTTGAAAACGTAGATGGGCAGGTCATTCTGCATGCACATGGCTGTGGCAGTGATGTCCATAACCTTCAGTCCCTTGGCGATGACATCCTGGTAGGTGATATCCTGGAACTTGGTTGCAGAAGGGTCCTTCTCGGGGTCGGCGGTATATATGCCGTCCACACGGGTTCCCTTGAGCATGACATCAGCTTCTATCTCTATGCCACGCAAGGAAGAGCCTGTATCGGTGGTAAAGTATGGCGAGCCTGTGCCTGCGCTCATGATAACAACCTCGCCACGCTCCATTGCCTCGATTGCCTTCCACTTGGTATAGAACTCGCCGATGGGCTCCATGCGTATGGCTGTAAGAACACGGTTTTTCTGCCCGATAGCACCAAGGGCACTGCTCAAAGCCAAAGAGTTTATAACCGTGGCGCACATACCCATCTGGTCGCCTTTCACCCTGTCAAATCCCTTGCCAGCACCGGTAAGGCCACGGAAGATATTGCCACCGCCGATAACAATGCCTATCTGCACCCCCATATCAGCAATTTCCTTAATCTGGCGTGCGTAATCGTTCAGGCGCTCTACGTTGATACCCTGCTTCTGTTCTCCGGCAAGACTTTCGCCAGAGAGTTTTAACAAAATACGATTGAATTTCATATTACCTTTTATTATAATTAAATGTGTACATATTTTCCTTGCAAGCCTCGCGTGCTGAGTTTCTGTTCTATCTTATAAATCTGACCTCCTTAAATGCATAGCGCCGCTCTCTGCCTGCCTCATCTGTAACTATCAGGTGCCCGTCGGGCAGCACACGCGAGATAGTTCCCCAGTAATCGCCGTTCACGTCCTGGAGATGCGTCTTTATTCCCCTTAAATACAGATATTCATGATACTCTTTGCGTATGGCGTCATACTCCCCTCTCTGAATGTGTCTGTAATATTCCATGAAATAGTCCATTACGGACTGAAGCAATTTTGCCGGTTCATACAGTCCGCCAACTTGCAGACTGATGGACGTTGCCGGAGCAGCTAGCCCCTCTGGAAAGGTCTGCTGGTTTACATTAATGCCACTACCTATTACAGAACGGCCTACGAGCTTGCCCATTAAGGCATTTTCAATAAGAGTGCCGCATATTTTCCTGTCGTGGCAATAAATGTCATTGGGCCACTTTATGCTTACCCCTGCAAGATATTTGTCCAGGACCTTCTTTATAGACAATGCCATTGCCTGGCTTAGCACAAAAGCATCCGTTGCCTTCAGCCCCTCTGGCATCAGCAAAATGCTAAAAAGCAGGTTCTGTCCCTTATCGCTATGCCATGTATTGCCTACCTGCCCCCTGCCCTTTGTCTGAAAATCGGCAGATACAACCGTAACAGGTGCCAGAGGCCTAAACGAACGCAGATAGTCATTTGTCGAGTCCAGCTCGGCAAAATGCCTATATTCCAATTCCTGGTCTGAATGCATGCTCATAGTGCTTAATGTATGGTTTATCGACCGTTCCGGTAATGGTAATGATATCGAAGCGCACGCTCAAGTCTATCATATTACAACGCAAATAGGCATCGGCGGCAAGCACAAGACGGTGCATCTTGCGTGGTGTCACCGCATCAACAGGCCTGCCATAGAAACTGTTTGCACGTGCCTTTACTTCAACAAAAACCATTTCGTCTCCATCCCTGGCAACAATGTCAATTTCCTTATGCCCGCTACGCCAATTACGTTCTACAATGACATAGCCCTTGCGATGAAGGTACTCCACGGCAAGCTCCTCACCCAGCGCCCCAAACTCGTTATGCTGCGCCATAGGCTATCGCTTTTTCTGGAAGAAGCTCTTCATCAGCGAGGCACACTCTTCCTCCAGCACCCCACCCTTCAGCTCGCACCTGGGGTGAAGCGCCTGCGGAGCATAGTTCATGAATCCGCGCTTCTCGTCAGAAGCTCCGTACACCACTCTTGATATCTGGCTCCACCCCAAGGCCCCGGCACACATTATACATGGTTCCACCGTGACATACAGTGTACAGTCCTTCAGATACTTGCCACCCAGATACTCGGCTGCGGCCGTGATGGCCTGCATCTCGGCATGGGCAGTAACATCGTGCAGGCGCTCGGTAAGATTATGTCCGCGCGCAATGACCTTTCCCTGGCACACGATAACCGCGCCAATGGGTATTTCACCTTCAGCAAGCGCCTGGTGCGCCTGCTGAAGGGCTTGTCGCATATACTGTTCGTCGGTCATTCCTGCGCTTCCCAGAACTCAAGCTGGCCATCCACAATCCAACGTACATCCTCGGCATCGAAATCGCCTATCTTCTCCTTCTTTGCCTGCTTGACCATGAATGAGGCAGCCTCTTCGATATCTATCTCAACCTCCTCGTCTTCGTTATCAAGCAATGATGCTGATTCGCAGTATTCAGCAAAGGCATCCAGGAAATAGTACAGGTCGTCCTCTGTAAACTTTTCCTTTAGATCCTGAGGCAGATAGCCTTGTATAAACTCTACCGTCTGACGGTCTTCTTCTGCAAAGAGAAGCTCTTCATTAAATTCACTCATTGTCCTTGTCTAAAGCTTACAGTATATTCTTTAACTTCTCCTCCAAGACAGCCTTTGTGCAAGCGCCAACATGCTTGTCAACCACCTCGCCGTTCTTGATGAACAGGATTGTAGGAATGTTGCGCACGCCAAAGCGTGTGGGCAGTTCCTCGTCGTCCTCTATATCACACTTTCCTATGATTGCCTGGCCGGCATATTCGTCGGCAAGCTGTTCAACCAGCGGAGCCACGCGCTTGCAGGGGCCACACCATGTTGCCCAGAAATCCAACACTACAGGTTTGCCAGATGCAACCAACTCCTCAAAATTCTCACTGTTAATAATTTGTGCCATAATCTATTCGTTTTTAAGTTTTACTGTTTTTACTCTTCTATAGTTCAGTTTATACTATATTCAATATTTTCTCTACTTTGCAGGAAATCCATTAGCACACGGGTTACTCTTATCTTCATTTCCGACGGGCGCATTGTCAGGGATGTTCCGTCGTGGTTGTGAAAAACTATTTCCAATGCAACCTTGCCAGGCTCATTCTTCAGCATCTCGCTCAACGCCAGCACCGTATCCTCGTCCAGTCTTTCCGAATTAAGGTGTATTGTCAGCTTCTGTATCAAGTCGTTCTTAACGTCATGAAGATACTGGATGTTGCCTATTGAAACCTGCACCTTTGTCGGGTCATACCTTCCTGGCTGCACTCTTCCCGTGATGTACAAGGCACTGCCAACCATCATGTACCCTCCCCACTTGGCCCAGTCTTGTCCCCAGAGAGCAAGCTCGCCCTGGCCGCTGTAGTCCTCCAGGGTAACTATGCCGTAGCCCGAGCCTCGTTTGCTGATACCCGTTTTCACATTTGTCACTATGCCTCCCAGTGTAAAGTCGCAATCTACCAACGGAGTGGGGTCCTCCAAGTCCGTGGCATGCATTGTGCACACGTCGCGTATTATCACAGCATACTCATCTAAGGGATGCGCCGACAAATACACGCCCACCAGTTCGCGCTCACGGTTAAGGCGTTCCAAGGCTGACCAGCTCTCTGCCGGCGGTATTGGAGGAGTAGAAACCTCCACCATATCTGCGCCAAACAGAGAATATTCTGCCTCCATCATGCTCTGCTGGTAGCTGTTGCCATAGCGTGTCAGTGTGTCCAGGAAAAATTCGCCCTTGGCATTTGGGGCCAGGAACTGCTCCCTGCGTATCTGGCTCTTGAAGGAATCAAAGGCACCGCTTACGGCCAGGCACTCCATGCCGCTCCTTTTTACCGACGACATTGGCACTCGCTGTACAAAGTCGAAGATGTCCTTGTACGGACCGTTCTTCTCTCTCTCCTGGACTATAGCCTCGGCGGCAGACTCTCCCAAGCCCTTGATTGCCATTAGGCCGAATCGTATCTGAGACTTGGAGTTGACGCCGAAATTCGTATGCGACTCGTTGACGTCCGGTCCCATAACCTCTATCTTCAGAGCCTTGCATTCATCAAGCAGCTTGGTTATTTCCTTGATGTCATCCTTGCGGCGAGTCAGCAGTGCCGCCATAAATTCTGCGGGATAGTGAGCCTTAAGATAAGCCGTCTGATACGCCACCCAAGAATAGCATGCCGCATGAGACTTGTTGAAGGCATACGAGGCGAACTTCTCCCAGTCGCCCCAAATCTTCTCCAGTATCTTGGGGTCATGCCCATTGCGCACTCCACCCTCAATGAATTTGGGCTTCATCGCATCTACAATATCCTTCTTCTTCTTACCCATAGCCTTACGCAAGGCATCGCTCTCGCCACGGGTGAAGTCGGCAAGCAGTCGGCTCAGAAGCATCACCTGCTCCTGATACACGGTAATGCCATAGGTGTCCTTCAGGTACTTCTCCATTATGGGGATATCGTACTTTATCTCCTCCTGCCCATTCTTTCTGGCAATAAAGGAGGGGATGTAGTCCATCGGACCTGGACGATACAGGGCGTTCATGGCTATCAGGTCCTCGAAAACAGTCGGGCGGAGTTCCTTCAGGTACTTCTGCATGCCAGCCGACTCAAACTGGAATGTGCCTATTGTACGCCCCTCCTGGTAAAGCTTGTAGGTCAGCTCGTCGTCAATCGGAAGGTTATCCGGGTCTATATCTATGCCGTGCGCTTCCTTTATCACCCGGCAAGCCTCCTTCATCTCCGACAGGGTCTTGAGTCCCAGGAAGTCCATTTTTATAAGTCCTGTCGACTCTATGACATGTCCGTCGTACTGTGTTACTGCCGTCTTTTCGCCAGGGAAATCCGGGTCGTCGGCAGTGCTCACCGGCACGTGCTCGGATATTGGGTCGCGACAGATAATAAAGCCGCAGGCATGAATTCCGGTGCCTCGGATATTGCCCTCGAGCATACGTGCATACTTTATTGTATTTGCCAGCACTGGATCGGGACTTGCCTCGGCCTGCTGCAGCTCTACGGTACACTTGATGGCATTGCTGAGGTTCATCTTCAGGTCCTTGCCCTCATAGTTCAGCCTGTCCGGAATGGCCTTGCACAAGGCGTTTGCCTTGTCAAGAGGCAGCTTCTCTATTCGCGCCACATCCTTGATGCTGTTCTTTGTGGCCATTGTCGAGTAGGTTATGATATGGGCACAGTTCTCCTTGCCGTACTTGTCCATAACCCACTGCAGCACTCTGCCGCGTCCGTCATCATCAAAATCGGTATCTATATCGGGCAGTGAGATTCGGTCGGGATTCAGGAAACGCTCAAACAGAAGGTCGTATTTCATCGGGTCAAGGCGCGTGATGCCCAGACAGTACGCCACCACGCTGCCTGCCGCAGAACCACGTCCAGGACCTACCCACACCCCAAGTTCGTTACGGGCAGAGTTGATAAAGTCCTGCACTATCAGGAAGTAGCCAGGGAAACCCATGGTCTTCATTATATGCAGCTCAAAACGTATTCTGTCATCCACCTCCTTGGAAAGCTGCTCGCCATACAGCCTGTGCGCGCCCTCGTAGGCCAGATAGCCCAGATAGTCTGCCTCAAACTTTATGCGGTACAGCTTGTCAACACCTCCAAGCTTGGATATCTTTTTCTCACCCTCCTCGCGCGGCATGGGGTTCTCTCCGTTCTCGTCGCTGGTGAACTCCCGGAACAGGTCCTCCGCTGTATAGCGCTGGCGCCATTGCTCCTCCGTGCCAAACTCTTCCGGTATAGGGAAGAATGGCATAATGGGGTTCGAGTCAAGGTTGTAGGTCTCCACCTTGTCCAGAATCTCCATTGTGTTGGACAGCACCTCGGGCATATCCGCAAAGACCTCCTTCATCTCCTCGCGTGTCTTGAACCACTCCTGCTTGGTATAAAGCATACGGGTCGGGTCGTTCAGGTCCTTGTTCGTAGAAAGGCACAGCAGATGGTCGTGGGCTTCGGCATTTTCCTCGTCAACAAAATGTACGTCATTGGTGGCAATTACCTTTACATCCAGCTCCTTGGCAAGTCCCAGCACCACGGCGTTCACCTTTTGCTGCAAGTCAAAGACCTCCCTGTTGGCACGCTGCCTGGCGTCCTTGACCTTATGGCGCTGGACCTCCAGGTAATAGTCGTCGCCCCAGATTGACTTGAACCACCTGATTGACTGGCGGGCACCTTCTATGTCGCCAGACATTATCTTCTTCGGTATTTCGCCTCCAAGGCATGCAGAAGAGATTATCAGGCCTTCGTGGAACTGTTCCAAGTCCTTGTGGTCGGTGCGGGGACGCATGTAATAGCCGTCTACCCACGAGCGGCTCACCAGCTTGATGAGGTTCTTGTAGCCCACCTCGTTCTTTGCCAGCACAACAAGGTGCCAGCCGCTTTGGTCTATCTTGCCTTCGTGCAAAGACTTGTCACCTCTGCGCGCCACATACATCTCACATCCGAAAATGGGTTTAAATGGTGCGAGGCCCTCTTTCTTGCGCTTTCCGTTTACCTTGGCACAATAGTCAAAAAACTCCTTTATGCCAAACATGTTTCCGTGGTCAGTAACGGCCATTCCCAGCATGCCGTCGGCAATGGCCTTGTCAACCAGACGCGGTATGCTGGCCTGCCCGTCAAGCAGGGAATATTGTGTATGTACATGAAGATGAACAAAATCTTCCATTCAATCCTTTGCTAATTGTTATTTTTTACGCCATAAAGTTACAGCAAATTCTCTATTCCGTCTCCCACTTTGTTTTTTTTAACAACTATTTGACAAAAAAAAAGGCATAATCGCAACATTATTATTTATTATTTATATCTTTGTTGAGAAAATTAACTAAAATCATGGGAAAAAGACTCCGTAAGCTAAAGAAAATACGTATCCACCACGAAGGAACAAGTACCCTTATACTGGGTTTCATTGCACTTGCAGCAGTAAACGCTTTAGTTTACCTGCTCTGCGCCCCGTCATGCCCTATAGTCAGCTACGTCATCATGGGCATATCAACAGTGCTGTACCTTGTGCTGCTCAATTTCTTCCAGTGCCCCATCAGGCACTATGAAGACGATGACACCGAGGGCCTGATTATAGCCCCCGCCGACGGCAAGATTGTTGTCATCGAGGAGGTTGAGGAAAACGAGTATTTCCATGACCGCCGCCTGATGGTAAGCATCTTCATGAACCTCTTCAACGTGCATGCCAACTGGACCCCCTGCGACGGTAAGGTAAAGTTTGTGCGCCACCACGACGGCCGCTTCAAGGCTGCATGGCTGCCCAAGGCAAGCACAGAAAACGAGCGGAGCACCGTTGTCATTACCACATCAAACGGCCACGACATTCTCGTGCGCCAGGTTGCAGGAGCCATGGCAAGGCGCATTGTCACATATCTGCAGGAGGGCGACTGCTGCGAGATTGACGAGCACATGGGATTCATAAAGCTTGGAAGCCGCGTCGACATATATCTGCCCATAGGCACCAAGGTCAACGTAGAACTAGGCCAGCGAACCAAAGGCAATGAAACTGTTATAGCCCGTCTGTCATGAAAAAGCACATCCCCAATATCATCACATGCTGCAACCTGATTTGCGGCTGCATAGCTACCGGAGCAGCATTCCACACTCCACTCCCCGCCAATTACTTCTGGGCAATAGTGTTCATACTGCTGGGAGCAATATTCGACTTCTTTGACGGACTTGTAGCACGCGCCCTGGGGGTATCATCTCCCATAGGCAAGGAACTGGACTCCCTGGCAGACGTAGTCACCTTCGGCGTGGCACCAAGCGCCATGCTGTTCAGCCTTTTCCAGGAGGTGCAATACCCCGAACTGATGCAGCCACTGCGCGGCTTCATGCCATACACAGCATTCCTGATGGCAGCATTCTCGGCACTGCGCCTGGCAAAGTTCAATCTCGACACAAGGCAGACCACATCCTTCATTGGCTTGCCCACACCTGCCAATGCCCTCTTCTGGGGAAGCCTGATACTGGGTCAGCATGCCTTCTTGGTAAGCGGAAGATTCAATGCATTCTTCCTATTCATGTTCATGCTCCTGTTCTGCTTCCTCCTTATTGCAGAACTGCCCCTGTTTGCACTCAAGTTCAAGAACCTTTCCTGGAAGGACAACAAGATAAAATACCTATTCCTGATTGGATGCGTACCATGCTTCATGCTCATGGAAAGCTGTTTCGCCGCCATCATCCTCTGGTATGTTATCCTCTCCATTCTGACTCCCTTCATATCATCGGAAAAGGATTATGAGTGAAATATTCATACCATCACTTGACGACATAAACCAGGCTGCCAGAAAGTTCATCGAACTGATGGGAGAGCACAGGCTGTTTGCCTTCTACGGAGGCATGGGAGCCGGAAAGACCACCTTCATCAAGGCGCTCTGCCAGGAACTTGGCGTTGCCGACAACGTCAGCAGCCCCACCTTTGCCATTGTCAACGAGTACGGCTCAGACATAGGCCCCATCTACCACTTCGACTTCTACCGCATCAAGAGTCCTGCTGAGGTCATGGACCTCGGTTTTGAAGACTATGCCTACAGCGGCCACCTCTGCCTGATGGAATGGCCCGAGCTGATAGAAGACCTGCTCCCCTCAAACACCGTCAGCGTGCACATCGAGGAAACCGCCAACGGCATGCGCAAGCTCACCATCGGCTAACCCTACCCTTTGCCTCCAAACCCTACACCCCCTAAGCCTGGGCATGCAACAACCGTAGCGGATTGGTTACCGCAGGTGATAGCATTACCCAGTAGTTACTGATGTCCCCCTGAGACAGGCTGGCGAAGAGGTCTTTAGAAGAATGACTTGATGTCATTATTCGCTGAAGCTCATCAAGCTAAAGCAGTCTGTACCCTCTGAGGGTCGCAATTCCCTCAGTGCGACGCTGGGCAGGGTGATAGCGTTAGCCAGTAGTAACTGACTGTCCCCCTGAGACAGGTGGAACGAGGAGCGAAGCGACGGAGGGGGTGGATAATCGTTAAACTTTAAA
>ERZ808032.61-NODE-61-length-16834-cov-3.737184_pt1 | contig 16834 bp, 9 predicted proteins | sample MGYA00380187_ERZ808032 | MGnify/ENA primary metagenome ERZ808032 (study PRJEB31490, sample SAMN06133378) | cow dung metagenome | isolation source: M10 | host: cow | place: China: Chengdu | collected 2015-05 ...
GTTCGGTATATAAGCACTCACTACCAATTTGCGAGGTGATTTTGCCTTGCATCAATGTGGAAACAGTTAGCATAGAGGAACCTAACGGAATAGTTGCTCATAAGTATGATAAAGGTTCAGGAAACCTCCGCCTGACTTTTAATGTGGAACAATCCACACCATTAGGAACATATCCGCTTACGATTAACTACTCTGCACCTGGCGCTTCTGCTTCGTCAAAACAACTACAATTATCATATTCTGTCAATGAGGTAATTACAGAATCCGGACCTATAGCAAAAGATAGCGTGAAAATGAATTTATACACATCGGAGATAGAGGGTAGTTTTGAATTGAACCTCCGTGATTATGTTTATGATCCAGCAGGATTGGAATTTGTTATTCCTGATACATGCTATGAAGAGTATGCAGAAGGTTTCGATGAATATTTGAGAGTTATAGTAGAAAATGACAAATTAAAGGTAGAATATAAGTTTGACGAATATAATATGGGATGGGGTTATAATGATGAATATAAATTTGATATTTCTTTTAAGGCAAGAAACTCATATCAGTACGAATACAAGGTCCTGTTTACCTTACACTATATCGACCCAACAAATATCACAGATGAAAAGGGAAGTGAATCTGAGACCTTGATAATATACAATCTTAACGGTCAGCGCTTACCCCAGAAGAAAAATGAACTAATGCCTGGTGTATATATAGTCAACGGGAAGAAGAAATATTGGTGTCCGATAAAATTTTTTTAATCTTTTAGCCTAAAACCTATATCAAATTATTTATGAAAACAAATTTTCAAGATTTCATTAGAAGAAATGCGCTGCTTACATTATTAGGCAGCAGTCTATTGCTTTTTTCTGCCTGTAACGAAGTTGATGATGTTGGTGACGATGTCACTACTGAAGAAACCGAGGCTGGCGGTACATGCGATCTGGACAAACACAAGCTACTTGTAGCTACTGCTTATCTGGGAGCAAGCGACTCTCCTTTGTTGCAGAAAATTAAGGAAAGGGCAAATACCGAAGCGGAGGTAGAAGAGGCAGAGTTAGTTCTTGTGGATGGAACAACATTTATCAGCAACGACGAAACTATCAAAAAGGCATATAATAGAGGTGCTACCATCGCCGTTGTTGCTCCTAATCTTGCAGAGCTAAAACGATGGAAGGAAAACAACAGTCTTGGTTTTATCTGCCATGAAAAAGAGGATTTGCTTGTATATGCATTCAATAACGAATACGAATTCTATACAATGGATGTACCTTCAGTAGATTCTGACGATATATTCCACAAACTATCTAATAGCTTCATTCATTGGGCAAACAGTAAGGCTCCTGTTGTAAATCGTTATGAAACACGCGCCAACACCGAAGACATCAGATCTATTTTTAATAGCCAGAGCATTACTCATACATATTCTATTTGCGTCGACCAGGAGATTGCAAATGTGCTTTGGTCTAACCCTGACCGATTGACTAAGTCATCAACAGTTGATGTTTCATACAACATCTACCCAATGCATGCCTTCAGCACAACAACATCGCCTGGCGACTATTACCTTGTTGAAGCGAGCATTGTAGCGCACAATGGCAATATGTATAATGGCAAATGGACAAGCAAGCATGGTGGAGTATATGCACATCTTTGTGGTTACTACATGAGTAAACTTGAGTTCAATACGGTTTTCCTCGATGAAAACAAGAAAGAGTTTACAAGTGTTAAGTTCCCTGCAGGTCAAACTCCACATCCTGGCACTACGGTGGGTTCTACCAGTTATACCGATGGCTTCTCATGGGGATTGAACGGTAACATTACCGGTGGTTATAGTGATGGCTTTACCTTAACTGGTAGTATCGGGTTTGATGTTGGTTGGAGTAGCTCAGAGACTCGTGATTGTCAGGATGTGGAGATTTCACTCAATTCTACACCTTCAAACATAAGATATAGTTACGAAATAGAAAATCTTCCCTCTAAAGCCGGTCCTTCAACTAATCCAAGCATACCAAAAGTTGCTGTAAATGATATGGATATGTTTGCATCGTGGGTATGGTATGTTCCAAGTGCTACCGACTATTCTAATCACAAATATAATCTGAAAATGAGTGTTGTACCATACTACAAGGCATACCATTGGTACTCCTCCGAGCTCGACTATGACTCCAAGGGCCCTTATGCTGCTATAAGTGAAGACAATCGTACCGAGACACGAGCATTGTTGGCACCTTGTCGCATTCCCACCGGTCTGTTGACCATAACCAACACCTCTCGTGAACGTCAGTATGTTGGTAACATACAGATTTGGAAAAAGGGTTCTACATCTTCAGAACCCGAGTACACCATTAACCAAACTATCGCCTCTAATGCTATTGGCTCAACTGGCACTGGTACTGAAGCATCCATTATTCTTCCTGTAGGTGAGTACACTATTAAGTGCGAGATGTATAACAAGAAGGATGGTGGCGAAAAGTATGATATAAGATATCTGGAGTCTGATGGTTATACTACTATTACAATTGGCGAAACAAAAATTCTTAATCCTTCTGCCGACCTGGTAATGTCTAAGCAATAACCATAACCGAATACAACTTTTTTACGAGGAGCGTATCTATATAATCTAATCCTCCTCAAGAAACTCTCATAGAGGGTGTGTCAAATCAACATGATAAGGCACACCCTCATTGTTTGTATTTATTTCAGAGCCCAATTGCATATGCCTGACTATCTATTAGAACAGTTAGGTGGCGCAATTTTAGCAACCCTACGGCAGATAGAGGGATAGTATGACCAGCATCTTAGAACAACGGTAATACAAAGGAAGAATTGCATATGGGAGGTAGCAAACACCTAAAGTAAAAAAAAATATTAGTGCGAAAAATAACTGACAACGCTATCTTGTCTTACTCCATCCTCTCATCTCTTTATTCTACGATCGGAGTGGGATAAGAACCTGCAGAAGGCCGTTTTACTCCACCACGAACTTCTTTCCATCCACTATATTGATGCCCTGTTGGGGAGAGTTGAGGCGCTGCCCGGCAATGTTGTAGATATGGCGTTCCTTGCCCTGTGTTCCTGCCAGGGTGTTCTGTATGCCAGTGGAAACGGGCAGGCAGATTGTGAACTTTTCAGCGTCCGGCATGGTGCACTCCATCCAGCACTGGTTGGCGGCAATATCGGCAGTGCCGTTGAAGGTTTCAAATGCCGGTGTGCCGTCCTGTATGGCGAGCAGGTATTTGGCAGCATCTCCGTTTTGGCTGAGTTTCTCTGTCACGTAGTTGCCCTTTAGCAGGGACTGCTCTTGTGCCCCCTTGGCATTGTTGTCCTTCATGGTGATGGTCAGGGTGTAGTAGCCCTGCTCTCCGTTTATGATGGCGGGAGTGCCCCCCTTCAGCGTTTCGCCAGAAACGGCTATCGGTGTCAGGGTGCAGGTATAGGTGCCGTTCTCGGCATTGAATTTCATTCCTTCGGAGGTAGCGTCGTAGGCACAGGCTCCCTCGGGTACGATTACGTTGAAGGGCAGGCAGATGCCAGCCATGTTTCCTGCCGGAATGGTTAAGGGAAAGGAGGTCAGTTCCTCGATGGCGTATGAGGCAAGTCCTGCTTTCTCTGCCTTGTCATTGCCAGCCACGCCATGCTCTGTGTATATGTTGACATAGTTTATGCCATCGCTGGTGCTTCGTATCTTATATGCGTCTGCCGTGCTGGTCTCCTCAATCAGGTATATGCCAGCCTCGGATTCCTTGTCGGAAAACATGATGTGACCCCATTGTGTAAGTCGGGGTTCGCGCAAGAACTTGCCCTGCATGGATATGGTGTGCCCCAGTCCGGACGGACGTACTATGACCACCTCGTCGCCGGCAGATGTGCTGGTGTAGTGGTCGGGCGAGATGATTTTGAAACCCTCGCTGTTGTGACGGTCGTGGGTGGTGTTGTAACCTATGAAGACCGGCTTGCCCTTGTATTTTATATGGTAGGCACCATGGTATATGGAATTGGAAGAGGATGAAAGGCGTACCCTTTCCAGTTCCATGCTGATGCTGTCGCAGGCGGACTTGTATTCGGAGGCCTTGTTCACGGTCTCGTCATACTCGCCATTCACTCTCTGGAACAGTTGGGGCGAGGTGGAGTAGCCAGTCTCTATCTTAGGTCCCCAAGGTATCATGGTGGCACCGCCCTTGGGCTCGATGAACTTCCACTGGGGGGTGCGGATTGTCAAGGTATGATTCTGTGCCATGCCTATGGCATAATCGCGTCCGTCGCCCTCGGCGCCAAACCATGTCTCCTTCTGCCCAGGCTGACCGTCGGGCGAAAGAGCCTTGCCCTTGCCAACGCCCACAACACTTGCCATTACGTCCAGGAAGTCAATCTGCGAGAGCAGGGCGTCCCTTGTGCCAGCCTCCTGTATTTCTGCAGGCCAGTGCACAATGAAGGGCACACGTGTGCCACCCTCGAAGGCACTGTACTTGCCGCCACGCAAGCCGCCAGTGGGAGAGTGCTCGCCCACCAGTTCCTCTGCCTGGTCCTGATAGCCGTCGTCCAGCACGGGACCGTTGTCGCTGGTCAGTATGATGATGGTGTTCTCCAGCAACCCCTCTTCCTCCAGAGTGCGCACTATCTCGCCCACGCTCCAGTCAAACTGCACTATGGCATCGCCACGCAAACCCATTTCGCTGGTGCCACGGAATCGGGGATGTGGGAATCGGGGCACATGCACATCGTTGGTGGCAAAGTACATGAAGAAGGGGTCCTTGCTGTTCTCCTTGATGAACTCTACGGCATGCGAGGTGATACTATCTGCAATGTTCTCGTCCTTCCACAGAGCCTTGCCGCCACCTTTCATATAGCCAATGCGACCGATACCGTTTACTATGGAATAGTCGTGTCCGTGCGAACTCTTCAGGTTGTAGAGCAGTTCTGGATTGTCCTTGCCAGTAGGTTCACCCTCGAAGTTCTTGTTGTAGTTCACATAGATAGGTGCCGTAGGGTCGTAATTTGCTACGGTGCTGTTCTCTATGAACACGCAAGGCACACGGTCGGCAGTGGCCGCCATGATGTACGAGTAGTCGAACCCTATGTCGGGCAGGGCAGGGGAGAGGGGCTTGTTCCAGTCCTGCTTGCCCGTCTGTGCTCCCAGCCCCAAGTGCCATTTGCCAAAGGCAGCCGTGGTGTAGCCGGCATCCTTGAACACGTCAGCCACGGTGTATTGCTCGGGAGAGATAATCATGGCAGCATCGCCGGCAGCCACGTCGGTTCCCTGCTTGCGGAACGGATACTGTCCTGTCAGCAGTGCATAGCGCGAGGGCGTACTTGTGGATGCCACGGCATGAGCGTTTGTAAAGCGCAGGCCGTTCTGTGCCAGTTTGTCCACGTTGGGCGTCTTCACGCCCTTGGCGCCATAGCACCCGAGGTCGCCAAAACCGAGGTCGTCGGCATATATCATCACCACGTTGGGACGTGCTTGGCGTGAGGTAGACTGATAGTCAGGATTTTGTGTTGCCTCCTGTGCAAAAAGAGCACCAGGCAGTGTGGCAAGGGAAAACAACCCTTTGTTCAGATTTCTCATGATAGTATAGGATTTGTTCAATTTATTTCTGATACAAAGTTATAACAATATATAAATAATGAGTAAATTGTAATGCATAATCCATTGTTTTGGTTATTATCAGTATGTTTTCCTTTGAGGGTTTGCTTATTATTTATATCTTTGTCCAATAATCATGACAATATTATAAATTAACAGATAAATAAAGTTGAAAAGAAAATGAAGAAGCTTTATCTCTTCCTTGTTGCCATGCTTTGCGGTGTGGCAGCAACCTGGGCGCAGGAAGCCAACACCTCGTGGTCAGTTGGCACCGGCGCAAACGACAAGGCCAATATCACATGGATAGGCTTTGCCGTGCCAGAAGTTAATGATGAAGGTGAGAGTGTTACCGAGGTTCCCTTGCACAACATCCACCTCTGTACTAACAAGAACAATAGTGCTGAGATGACCGCCTACATGGTTATTTCCTCTACAAAGGATATCAACGGCAAGGTAGGCATCTCCACCAACAAGCCCGAACCTCTGAACAATGCCTTTGTGGAGTACCAGTTCGAGGATATCACCCTGCAGGCTGGCAAGACATACTACATGTTCTTCTCAACCTCCAACACAAGTGTAGTATCCTGCGGCCAGCGCATTGCCATTTCCAGTGCAAGCGGCAACTACGAACCTAAGGTCTATGCCAGTGGCGAGAAGACCTGGCTCCCATATTTCAAGGTAAATGTACCTGACCCTAACGCCCTGCCCCCCATATTCTCTGCCACCTATGGCGAGAAGTGGCTGCGCCTGAGCAACTGCAACAATGCCAACTATGCATGGAATGCACCCTCTGCCAGCAAGGCAGGTACCGCACAGATGGACATGAGCCAGGAGAACCAGCTGTTCTGCTTTGTGGGCAACAACACCGATGGGTTCTATATCTATAGCAAGACCTTGGGTGAGCAGTACAGGCTGACTGCAAGTTCGACAACCGGTGGAACGGCTGCTACATGGACAAAATCCACTACTGCCAAGAAATGGTACTTGGACATGAGCCAGAACCAGGCGGAGACAAAGCCAGGCATAGGCATCACCACCAAAGTTTCTAGCGGACAGTCGCTTAACATGTATGGCGGCAACGGTGGCGACCTGAAGTTCTACGGCATCACCGATGCCGGCTCGCGCTGGACCATCAGCCGCATCAATCCCGACCCCGTAAACATTGCCTTTGCCGTAACTGGCGAGACCAAGTATCCCGAGACCAACACCCGCATTGGCGAGTTCCGCATGACCTACGGCAGTACCACCTCTACCACCACCGTTACCAAGGAACTGGACGGACAGAAGAAGAAAATGTATCTGCCCTATGGCCAAAAGGTGAGCATGAGCACCTGGACCTACCACGGCTGGAAGGGCACTATAGAGGAGACCGAGGAAGGTACTAATGTAACCTTCGCCGGCGATATGGAGAGCGAGTACCAGTACCTTTGGTATCACAACAATCCCCCATATCGTATTCCCGCCATTGCCAAGCGCAAGGATGGCAAGCTGCTGGCCATCAACGACTATCGTCCCTGTGGCGGTGACATAGGTTTCGGCCGTGTAGACCTGGTTCAGCGCATTGGTTCTCCCGACGGTACAAAGTGGGAGAAGGGCACCACCATCATTACCGGTAACGAAAGAGACTCATGGAACGGCAACGACGGCTTTGGCGATCCTGCCATCTGTATTGACCGCGAGACAGGTCGCGTGCTGCTGATGGCTGTAACAGGTCATACCGTTTGCGGTAGCGCCACACGCCAGAACCCTAACCGCATGGCACGCTTCTACAGCGAGGACGGTGGCGAGACTTACCACAGTATGACAGAAGGTCGCGACTCCATCTACGACGATATCACCGAGGAGTTCTATAGCCTTTGGGACACCGAGGCTTACAAGGCAGGTGACAAGACCAGTCAGGACCAGTACACGGCACAGAGTTTCTTTATAGGTTCTGGCCGTATCTTCCAGAGTTCCAAGATCAAGGTGGGTGAGTACTACCGCATCTATGCCGCCCTGTGGAGCAAGGACATGCACAACCGTGTGGCATATTCCGATGACTTTGGCATGACATGGCACATCCTGGGCACCCGTCAGGACATGCCCTTCCCCAACTTTGGCAATGCCAACGAACCTAAGTGCGAGGAACTGCCCAACGGCGACGTCATCATGTCTGCCCGCAAGCCCCATGGACGTTACTACAACATCTTCACCTACTCCGACATAGAGAAGGGCCAAGGCTCATGGGGTACCGGCACCAACAGCAACATCCCTGCTCCCAGCGACTGGAACGGTACAAACGGTGAGATTACGACCTATCAGGTAGAGGACGCAGACGGCAACCTCTGCAACATAGCACTCCAGTCTCTGCCCCTCGGTCTTAACGAATATTCCGGCGATGTGCGCCGCAACGTAGGCTTCTACTATAAGGACATCACCAGCCCCACCAGTTACCAGAAGGCGGGCAAGAACGATGTGGCAACCTTTGCCAATGGCTGGCAGAAGGGCATGGTGGTAAGCACCACACAGACAGGTTCTGCTTACAGCACCTTCACCCTGCAGAACGATGGCCGCATAGGTTTCTTCTATGAGGAGACCCCGGGTGGCTACTCTATGGTGTATGTTTCGCTGAGCATATCCGAAATAACCAATGGCAAGTATGTACGTATCGTGGGTGATGCACAGCCCACCGACGCCACACCATTGGACATCACCTATACATATATGTACGGCGAAAACGTGTGGTACGAGCAGAAGGAAGTTGCCTATGTAGGCGAAGCATTCCCTCCCATTCTGGAACCTGCCTACGTAGAGACCAGCGGTGCTCCAGAGGGTAAGGCAAGTGCCGAAGATGCCGGTAAGAACTTTGTTATCTCTTGTGCCCTTAGTGAGGACGTGCCCTTCCTGCCTTCTGTTTCTTTCTATGAAGGTGTATGGTACTCACTTACTATCCGTGGCACAAAGTATCCTTACTATAATTCCTCAAATTCCAATTTCCCTTGCGCCACCACCAAACAGACAGGTAACAAGACTCTGTTTGCTTTTGTGGGCAATCCATATGTAGGTTACAAGATACAGAATCTTGCTCTCGGTGCGAAGAAGGCTATTGGAGGTAATGTGGCTAACAATGGCCTGGTGTCTCCCGTCTCATTAGAGAGCGCCCCCTATTTCGTGCTGGAGAACAACAGTGGTCATCTTGTCCTGCGCAATCAGGCAGAGTCGTTGGGTTACCTGAATGACATCAACGGCACTTTGGGCTACTGGCTTAACAGTTCCGCTTCCACCGATGGCGGTTCGACCCTCACTTTCAAGATGGAGAAGAACAATGCTACTGGCATCGTGGAAACTGAAAGCGGAAAGGAGAAAACAGAAGTCTATGACCTTACCGGCCGACGCCTTTCTGTTCCAGCCAAAGGCATAAATATAGTAAATGGCAAGAAGGTAATTGTGACAGAATAATATTGTCCGGCCAATAGGTAATTAACTTTTTTATAACATGAAATAGAGCGGGAATGTTGCTGTTCCCGCTCTATTTGTATGTGAATGTTTGGGTTAGAGAACCTCTGGAATACTAAAGATAGTCTGGCAATTCAAATAGCCTTGTTCCGTTGCTACCTTTAATAAGTATCATTTTATCCTTCAACGGAAGGTTTGACAGTTCCTGCTTGACTTCATCAACATTGCAGAAAAAGCGATTTGCTGTTGTGAGCAAGGAGCGGTTGGTATATTGGAATTCCTGACCTACAAGCCAAATTTCACTTGCGTTGACATTGTCAAGAATGTTTATTATGTTCTGATGTTCTGTTGTACTGTCTTTGCCCAGTTCGCGCATCTCTCCCAGTATAACCATTTTATTCTCTGCCTGCATTTGTCGGAAGTTTTCAAGAGCAGCGACCATGCTGGTAGGATTAGCGTTGTAGGCATCTATGATGAGGCGGTTGCGACCGGTGTTTCGGAACTCGCTTCGATTGTTGGTGGGAATGTATTCCTCCAAGGCTTTGTCTATGAGGGCAGGTTCTACTCCGAAATGCAGACCCACGGTGATGGCGGACAGGACGTTGGCCAGGTTATATGAACCAATGAGATTTGTCTGTGCCGTGTGCCATTCGCCGTCAGTTTCGCAGTACCAGCGTACCTGAAGCATTGGATTGCATTCTGCAACCTCGCCCTGTACGTATGGTATGGTCTTCAGATTGCGTTCCGAAGCCATGTTTGCCAGATTGGCATCCTTTGTATTGAGAAAGGCAAAACATTCTCTGCTTATAAGGTCGTCGTAGAGTTCGCCCTTGGTGCTTTTGACACCCTCAAAGGAACCGAATCCTTCCAGATGGGCACGTCCCACATTGGTTATCAATCCGCAGTCAGCCTGCACCATATCGCATAAGAAGGCAATCTCGCCGGGGTGGTTGGCGCCGGTTTCTATGACTGCAATTTCATGCTCGGGGCAAAGGCGCAGCAACGTGCGCGGAACACCGATGTGGTTGTTGAGATTGCCTTGGGTGAAAAGGGTGTTGTATTTCTTTGAGAGTACAGCCGAGAGCAGTTCTTTTGTTGTGGTTTTTCCGTTTGTGCCTGTAATTTGGATTACGGGTATGGAAAAAGTGTTTCGGTGGAATTTGGCAAGTTGCTGCAGGGCAAGAAGGGCGTCATCTACGAGGATGTACCTGTCGTCGTTGGAGGGCACCACGTCTTTGTTGTCTACAACGGCAAATGCACATCCGTTGTCTAATGCCGTTCTTGCATATATGTTGCCGTCGAATTTCTCTCCTTTCAGAGCAAAAAACATGGAACCGTCAGGGCAGTTTCTGCTGTCTGTGGTAATCTCAGGGTGTTTCAGGAAGACCTTGTGCAATTGTTCGATATTCATTGTAGATATACCTGTCTTTATGTTGTTGATTTTGCTAAATGGACTTTACAAATGCAAAGTTATAAAAAATCCCAAAATTAAATTAGTTGTTTCTTTGGTTTTTGCATGCTTCTTTGTAACTTTGAAGCGCATAATATAAAACAGATCAGACTTTATTCTTTGTGCAAGTGACATGAATACGGGAAAAAATGAATATAGAAGTATCAACGTAAGGGGCAATCTTGTGGATTTAGAGCAACCTCAAGTAATGGGGATACTGAATGTTACCCCGGACTCGTTTTTTGCAGGCAGCCGTTGTAATGGTGAAATGCAAATACGCCAAAGGATAAACGAAATCTGCACAGAGGGTGCTGCGATGATAGATATCGGAGCTTATAGCAGCCGTCCGGGCGCAAAGGATATAAGTGTTGACGAGGAATTGAAACGGTTGATTCCTGCAATTGAGATGACAAGGGAGGAGTGGCCGGAGGCAATAATAAGTGTGGACACCTTTCGTTCTGAAGTGGCAAGGCGCGCAATAGATGCGGGTGCCGATATTATAAATGATATTTCAGGAGGCGAACTGGATGTAAGGATGTTTGAAACAGTAGCCGACTTGCATGTCCCCTACATACTGATGCATATGAACGGAACTCCTCAGGAGATGTCGGCATCTTATGACAATGATGATGTGATGATGGCAGTTTTCCGTTTCTTGGGCGAGAGAGTGGAAAGGTTGCATGAACTCGGGGTAGCAGATGTAATCATAGACCCTGGGTTTGGGTTTGGTTTTGGCAAGACTCTGGTGCAGAATTATACCATGATGCAGAGGTTGTCGGAATTTGCCTTGTTGGATTGTCCTGTGCTTGTCGGTGTCAGCAGAAAGAGTATGGTATACCGCCTGCTTGATACAACTCCGGATGAATCGCTCAATGGCACAACTGTGTTGAATACCATGGCTCTGATGAATGGGGCTGACATATTGAGAGTACATGATGTAAAGGCAGCAAAAGAGGCTATTAAAATATTTAACCAATGCTTGATTTCGGCGTAAAAGATTTTATAGATGTTCTGCTTGTAACTATAGTGCTGTTTTTCGGTTATAAGCTGATGAAGAAATCACGCTCAGTGAACATCTTCTACGGAGTGTTGCTGTTTATCAGTCTGTGGATATTGGTCAGCAAGGTTCTTGAGATGAAATTGCTTGGCAGTATTCTGGACCAGTTGGTGAGTGTGGGAGCAATTGCAATAATAGTGCTTTTCCAGGAGGAGATACGCCATTTCTTTTATGCCATAGGAACACATGAACGGGTCAATAGGCTATTGCAGTTTTTCAAACCCAAGTCCAAGGTGATGATGGATGACTGCAAGTACGACAGAGACACAATAATGCCAATATTGATGGCTTGCTTGAATATGAGCAAGCAAAAGACAGGTGCTTTGATAGTGTTGCAAAATGATTTGCCTTTAGGAGACTTTGTCCGTACGGGTGAAAGAATGGATGCAAAGATATCGCAGCGCTTGATTGAGAATGTGTTTTTCAAGAATTCTCCCTTGCATGACGGAGCAATGATAATTTCCGGTGGACTGGTAACTGCAGCATCATGTATTTTACCCATAAGTCATGATTTGGACATTCCCAAAGAGTTTGGATTGCGCCATAGAGCAGCAAGAGGTATAAGCAAGGAAACGGATGCCTTGGCCATTGTCGTGAGTGAGGAGACTGGTGCAATCACGGCTTCTTACAACAATGAGTATTTGGCGCATATAGATGCCGAACAGTTGGAGCGTGTGCTCATGAGAGGAAAATTCTAAAAAGAATAAAGTTTGAAACAGATATAATAACCAATTTAACATTATACACAATGTCACAGTTAATGCAACAAATTATTGCTCGTGCTCAGCAGAACAAGCAGCGTATTGTTTTGCCTGAGAGTTTGGAAGAGCGCACTTTGACTGCTGCCGACATGTCTTTGCGTGACGGTTTGGCAGAGATTGTCTTGATAGGTAACCCAACGGAGATTTTTGCTTTGGGCGAGAAACTCGGTCTCAATCATCTGGACAAGGCTATTATCTTAGATCCGGCAACAAGCGAGAAGACCGAGGAGTATGCACAGCTTCTGTTCCAGTTGCGCCAGAAGAAGGGCATGACCATAGAGAAGGCCCGCCAGCTGGTAATGGACCCACTCTATTTCGGTTGCCTTATCATCAAGAGCGGTGATGCCGACGGCCAGATTTCAGGTGCCCTGAGTACAACAGGTGATACTTTGCGCCCTGCACTCCAGATTATCAAGTGCTCTCCCGGTATTACATGTGTGAGTGGTGCCATGCTCATGATTACCGACAAGCCCGAATATGGTGAGAATGGTGTGCTGGTTATTGGTGATGTCGCAGTTACCCCAGTTCCTGATGCCAACCAGTTGGCACAGATTGCTGTATGTACCGCCCAAACCGCCAAGAGCGTTGCAGGTTTTGCTGATCCCCGTGTGGCTATGCTCAGCTTCAGCACCAAGGGTAGTGCAAAACACGAAGTGGTGGACAAGGTAATCGAGGCTACACGTATTGCTCATGAGATGGAACCCGAATTGAAGCTCGATGGAGAGTTGCAGGCCGATGCGGCCCTTGTTGCTTCCGTTGGCGAGAAGAAGTGCCCAGGCAGTCCCATCGCAGGTCATGCAAATGTTCTTATTGCTCCCTCTCTTGAGGTCGGCAACATCAGCTACAAGCTGGTTCAGCGTTTGGGTGGAGCAGATGCCATTGGTCCCATCCTGCAAGGTATTGCACGTCCTGTAAACGACCTGTCTCGCGGTTGCTCAGTAGACGACATCTACAAGATGGTAGCCATCACTGCTTGTCAGGCAATGGATGCAAAGTAAGAAGAAGTATTAGTACAAAAGTTAAAGGATAAAAAAGGATTATGAAGATTCTTGTATTGAACTGTGGTAGTTCATCAATCAAGTATGCGCTCTACAATATGACCGACCAGAGCGTTATAACAAGTGGCGGTATTGAGAAGATAGGTTTGCCCGACAGCTGCATCATAGTGAAGCTCAACGGTGAGAAGCATAAGATGGAACGCCCCATTGAGGAGCATACTGCTGGTGTGCAGTGGATTTTCGAGGTACTTACCACTGGCGACTATGCAGTGCTCAATAGTTTGGAGGAACTGGATGCCGTAGGTCACCGCATGGTGCACGGTGGTGAGAAGTTCAACAAGTCTGTTGTCCTCACCCCCGAGGTTATGGAGGCTTTCACTGCCTGCAACGACCTGGCTCCCTTGCACAACCCTGCCAACATCAAGGGTGTGAATGCTGTAAGCGCACTTCTGCCCAATATTACTCAGGTGGGTGTGTTCGACACTGCTTTCCATCAGACCATGCCAGACTATGCCTATATGTATGCACTTCCCTACGAACTGTATGAGAAGTACGGCGTGCGTCGTTACGGTTTCCACGGAACCAGCCACCGCTATGTATCTCAGCGTGTATGTGAGTTCCTGGGTTGCAGTCCCGAGGGCAAGAAGATTATCACTTGCCACATTGGTAACGGTGCCTCTATCGCAGCCGTAAAGGATGGAAAGTGCGTTGACACCAGCATGGGCCTTACTCCCCTGGAGGGCCTGGTAATGGGTACACGTAGTGGTGACGTTGATGCTGGTGCTGTTACCTTCATTATGGACAAGTTGGGCCTGGACACCAAGGGCGTTTCCGACCTGTTGAACAAGAAGTCTGGTCTTGCCGGTATCAGTTGTCTCTCCAGCGACTATCGCGATGTTGTAGCTGCTATTGCAGAAGGTAATGACAAGTGTCGTCTGGCCAAGGAGATGTATATGTACCGTATCAAGAAATACATAGGCCAGTATGCTGCTGCTATGGGCGGTGTGGATATCATCCTGTTCACTGGTGGTGCAGGAGAGAACCAGAGCGATGTTCGTGAACTCACCACTTGTGGCCTGGAATTCATGGGCGTGAAGATGGACGATGCCAAGAACAAGGCATGCCGTGCTACCGAGGCTATCCTCTCTGCCGATGACTCAAAGGTTACAGTTTGCTGTATACCCACCGACGAGGAGTTGATGATTGCCCTGGATACACAGGCACTCTGCAAATAATAACCAGAAACATAGACCGGGCAAAGATTCTGACGACTGTCAGATATCCTTGCTCGGCTTTTCTTTTAATAAGACTTTACCTTAATTTACAAGATAATAACAGAAACCTCCATGAACAACTACATTATAGAAAATGATTATCTGCGCGTTACTGTCAGGTCCTTGGGAGCCGAGGTTGTAAGCGTTGTCAACAAGGAAACCGGCGAGGAACTTTGGTGGAATGCCGATCCTGCATTTTGGGCAGGTTATTCTCCTATACTCTTTCCTGCATGTGGCGGTCTTTGGAACGGCGAGTACAAGTACAAAGGCAATGCCTACAAGATGGTAAAACATGGTTTTGTGCGTACCATGGAATTTACTCCCTCTGGAGAACAGGAGTATGCAAAGATAAGTCTCAGCATACAGGAGACAGAGGAAACAAAGGTGCAATATCCCTTTGCATTCACTTTAACCATTACCTATGCCCTTGAGGGCAAGACTTTGACATGCAATGCTAGTGTTGCCAATCCTTCTGATGCCGAGGTGCTGCATTATCAGATAGGAGGTCATCCTGCCATAATGCTTCCCGACTACGACAAGGATGCAGAGGTTATCGGATATATGCGTCCAGAACCTAGTGAAGGTCTCAGTGTGGTGCGTGCCAGCGAGCAAGGATGTTTTGGCGGTGACAGATATAGCGTACCTCAGACCAAGGAAGGCCTTATTCCCATTAGCGTGGACACATTCCGCAATGAGGCCCTTATCTTCGACAAATGGCAGGTAAATGCCATGACCCTGCTCCGTGCTGACAAACAGACGGAGATTTGTCGCCTTTCACATGGTGCGCCAGTCCTGCTTGTATGGCAGATGACCGATTTGTTGTGCCCCTATGTTTGCGTTGAACCCTGGTATGGTATGCCTGACCGCATCGGCTATAGTGTAGACTTGGATATACGTCCTTACAGCCAGCATGCAATGCCTGGACAGGTTTCAATGCATAATCTGTGGGACATAGAATTCTGCTTGTAGAATAATAATATAGTATGATAACTTTCCTGATATGTCTGACGGCTCTTGTTGCAGCATACTTCACTTATGGCAAATACCTTGAGAAGGTTTGTGAGATAAATACCGAAAATCCAGTTCCCTCCAAGACTCATTACGATGGGGTGGACTATATGCCATTGCCCAGATGGAGGATATTCCTTATACAGTTGCTCAATATCGCTGGTCTTGGGCCTATCTTTGGTGCCTTGCTTGGTGCTGCTTATGGTCCTGTGGCTTTCTTGTGGATAACTCTTGGCGGTATATTCATGGGTGCGATGCACGATTTTGTTGCAGGAGTCATTTCCTTGAAGAATGACGGTCTCAGTCTGCCTGAGATAATTGGCAAGTACATGGGCGAGGGAACTAGAAGGTTTATGCGTATTGCTGCATTGATGCTCATGGTGCTGGTGGGTGCAGTGTTCATGTCTCAACCAGCTGAACTGATAGCGGCAAACGTGTCATTGCCTTCGCTTGAGGTCCCCATGTTGTCATCAATGTCAGTAGAGGTGTTCGTGGTGATAATGCTGATACTTGTGTACTACATCCTAGCTACCATAATGCCTGTAGACAAGATTATTGGGCGTATATACCCTGTATTCGGCATGGCTGTACTCGTTATGGCTCTAGGCATATTTATTGCCTTGCTAATCCATAGCGACAAGTATGTTATTCCGGAATTAACCTCCTTGCGCAACTGCATTGCTGATGCCGAGAAATTCCCCATAGTGCCAATGCTCTTTACCACCATTGCCTGTGGTGCCCTTTCCGGTTTCCATGCGACCCAGTCGCCTATGATGGCGCGCTGCCTCAAGAATGAAAAGTACGCCCGTCCGGTCTTCTACGGCGCCATGATTGCCGAGGGAATCGTAGCTATGGTATGGGCAACTGCAGCAATGGCATATTTCGGTGGTCCTGAAGGACTTAATGCGGCAATGACTGAGACCGGTACAATGGTGGACGGTGTGCTTGTGAAGAATGCACAGGCAGCGGATATTGTAGATATGATCTGCAAGAGTTGGCTTGGAAAGGTGGGAGCGGTAATAGCAATCCTTGGAGTCGTGATCTGTCCGATCACTTCTGGAGACACGGCCTTCAGAAGTCTCCGCCTTTCGCTTGCTGACCTGTTCAAGTGCGACCAGAAGCCGATCATGAAGCGCCTGCTGGTGTCGCTTCCGATCTTCGTGGTTGCATTCTTCTTCTGCAAGGTGGATTTCTCTACAGCTTGGAGTTATCTCGGAATAGCCAACCAGATACTTGCAGCTACCGTGCTCTGGACTGGTGCGGCATACCTTAT
>ERZ808032.62-NODE-62-length-16734-cov-4.085730_pt1 | contig 16734 bp, 12 predicted proteins | sample MGYA00380187_ERZ808032 | MGnify/ENA primary metagenome ERZ808032 (study PRJEB31490, sample SAMN06133378) | cow dung metagenome | isolation source: M10 | host: cow | place: China: Chengdu | collected 2015-05 ...
AAAATACATTGTCAGCTTAGTAGGCGTTATTGTATTGGTAGGCGGATTGTTTATTGGAGGGTCGTATGCGTTTAACATCGAAAACAAAATAACCAAGCGCGTTGACACATGGGTAAGCCGCGTGGTACAACACGGCGAGAGTGGAAACGATGAAACAAGCGCTACAACCCTTGTAATAGACGACTCAAACCGACAAATTATTAACTCTAAAATTGCCATTGCCAACGGCATAAGCCCTTGTGGACCAGGCAACAGCATTCAACGTGACTACCTAGCCCTAGCATTCTCTGATTTTGTTTACGCCGTAATTATAGAAGAATACGGCATCTTTATTGGAGGTATCTGCATCATACTGCTATACGTTATTATATTGGCTAGAGCGGGTAAAATTGCCCGACGTTGCGGACCTAACGAAGCCACCGAAAGTTTATTGGTTATTGGGCTGGGACTGATTATTGTAATACAAGCATTTATCAACATGTCGGTTGCCACCGAACTTGGCCCAGTAACAGGACAAACCCTGCCATTAATTAGTAGAGGGGGGATGTCGCTACTGGTTACAGCCTTTTGCTTTGGACTTATATTAGGCATTAGCGCTCATAACGAAGAACGCATTAAAAAAGAACAAGCGGCCCTATTGGCCAAAGAAGACACCAACAACACGCCGATAGAACCAACAGAACAAACAACCATCAACCAAGAATAAGCCACCATGAATACAACCCATAAACGCATACTAATTAGCGGAGGAGGCACTGGCGGACACATTTTTCCCGCCGTATCCATTGCCAATGCCATTAAAGAAGCCTACCCAAACACCGAAATTTTATTTGTAGGGGCAGAAGGCAGAATGGAAATGGAAAAGGTTCCTGCCGCTGGATACAACATCATTGGTTTGCCCATTCAAGGCCTATACCGTTCGTTTACGCCAAAAAATTTTACGGTTATAAAAAACCTATTTAAGAGTTTATCGAAAGCAAAAAAAATCATTGCCGATTTTAAACCCGATATTGCCATTGGCGTGGGCGGTTATGCTAGCGCACCTGTACTATACCAAGCTGCCAAAAAAGGCATCCCTACCCTTATTCAAGAACAAAACTCGTACGCAGGCATTACCAACAAAATTTTGGGCAAAAAGGCTAAAAAAATCTGTGTGGCTTACGACCACATGGAACGCTTCTTTCCTGCCCAAAACATTGTTATGACAGGCAATCCCATCCGACAAAACCTATTAAAAGTAGAAAACCATAGCAGCGAGGGTTATCAATTCTTTGGGTTCTCGCCTAAGAAAAAAACTGTCCTTATTATTGGGGGTAGTTTAGGTGCACGCACCATCAACCAAAGCATCTTAAAAGACCTAGAACAACTTTACATTGTACACCGCGACAATTTGCAAGTCATTTGGCAAACTGGCAAGTTTTACATAGACGACATTAGACAAAAAACCAATTCGTTGGGCATTAAAAACATGGTAATAACCGATTTTATTGCCCGCATGGACCTAGCTTATAGCATAGCCGACTTGGTGATATCGCGTGCTGGTGCTAGTTCTATTTCGGAGTTAAGTTTACTGGGCAAACCTTGCATATTGGTACCATCGCCCAACGTATCAGAAGACCACCAAACCAAAAATGCCATGGCGCTAGTTGAGCGCAACGCAGCGGTTATGGTAACCGATAACGAGGCACCCAATAAATTGATTGCCGAAACCTTGCACCTTATTCAGGACGAACAACGATTGGCTACTTTGCGCAAAAACATTACCTATTTTGCTCGTCCCTATGCAGCAAGTAGCATTGCCAACGAGGTGTTCCAACTGATTAATTTACCCACCATCCCGTTGGAACCTGCTGCCGAGGCTAATGCAAGCGAAGATACAGAAGAACCTGAACTTACCCACTGCGACATCGCAGCGGAAACATCGGAGGTAGAAGAAAATAAACCTACCCAATTGCGTCAATATTACTTTTTGGGCATTGGAGGCATTGGCATGAGTGCATTAGCACGCTATTTTCAACAAAAAGGACATTTGGTAGGCGGATACGATTTAACGCGCACGCCCCTTACCCAAGCCTTAGAAGAAGAAGGCATTCAGATTCACTATGACGATAACATCAGCCACATTCCGGTTCGATTCATGGACATCGAAAATACCGTGGTTATTTACACGCCCGCAATTCCTGCCACCCACAGCGAATTGCAGTTCTTTCAGCAAGGTCATTTTACGCTGCTAAAAAGATCGGAAATATTGGGGGAACTAACCCACGGACAAAATGCCTTGTGTGTTGCAGGTACACACGGCAAAACCACCACCTCAACCCTATTGGCCCACTTGCTTAACCAACGAGAACAAAAAGTAAACGCCTTTTTAGGGGGCATTGCTAAAAATTACGACACCAACTTGCTTACCAGCAAGCAAAGCAACGACGTGGTAGTAGAAGCCGACGAATACGACCGTTCATTTTTACGTTTAACGCCTAAAATGGCCATTATTACCGCCACCGATGCCGACCACTTGGATATTTACGGCAGCCACCAAGAGTTACTAAAGGGATTTGCCGATTTTACCGCGCTGATTCAACCTGGGGGTACCTTGGTCATGAAAAAGGGATTGGAACTAATTCCTACCACGCACACCGATGTACAAGTAGCCACCTATTCGGCTAGCGAACCAGCCGATTACTATGCCGAAAACATTACCACCCAAAACGGCAGGCTGTTTTTTGACTTTGTATCGCCAAAAGGACGTATTGAGCAAGTAGAATTGGGTGTGCCCGTATTAATTAACGTAGAAAATGCTGTGGCAGCCATGGCGATTGCCCAATTAAACGGTGCCACCGACCAACAATTGCGCCAAGGCGTAACCTCGTTTAAAGGCAACAAACGTCGCTTTGACATGCAAGTAAAAAACAGCAAGAAAGTGTACATTGACGACTATGCCCACCACCCTGCCGAAATTCAGGCTTGTGTGGCGTCCATTCGCCATTTGTACCCCGACAAAAAAATATGTGGCGTATTCCAACCTCACCTGTATACACGCACCCGCGACTTTGCCGCCGAGTTTGCGCAAAGTTTAAGTCTATTGGATGATGTTATTTTATTGGACATCTATCCTGCACGCGAGTTGCCTATTAAAGGGGTTACTAGCCAGCTTATTGCCAAAAGCATCACCCACAAAAACAAAACCATTTGCAGCCCCAAAGAAGCCTTGGTAGAAGAACTAAAAAATCATACCTTTGACGTATTGATTACCATCGGGGCCGGCAACATAGACCAAGAAGTGCCTAAGGTAGCCCAATACATTGAATCGTTAAGCAATGAATAGCAAAACCAAAGACATACTATCGCTAGTTACCATCATTACATTAATTGTTTTGATGGTGGGATATTGCATTTTTGCCCTGATTTATTTTGATAAGCCCGAACAAAAAATAATGTGCAAACAAGTAGTTGTATGCATAGAAGATAGTACAACCCACCGTTTTGTAAACACAGCTACCATTTACGATTACCTACAAAAACAACAGCTTTACCCCATAGGCAAAGCCATAGGCATTGCAGAAGCACACCAAATAGAGCAAAGCATTGCTAAGCTAAGCCCCATTAAAGCGGTAGACTGCTACATGGGTTACAACGGCAACTTGCACATTGACTTATGCCAACGATGCCCCTTGTATCGCATTGTGCCTAACCAAGGCAAGAGCTATTACGTAGACAACGAGCAACGCATTATGCCCGTTTCTAATTTGTTTACAGCCTACACCCCCATTGTTACAGGAGAGGTTACCAAAGATATGGCACAAAACGAGTTGTACCACTTTATGAACTATTTGCTAGCCGACAATGATTGGGCTGCACTTTTTGCCGAGGTACACGTTGACAACAAACAAAACATACGCCTAACTTGTAACCAAGGCGTTGCCTATGTAGAATTAGGAAAGTTAACCAACTACGCACAAAAGCTAGAAAAATTACGTGCTTGGTACCATCAGTACCCACATAAAAATAATCCTAACCTATACCAAAAAATTACCATTACATACGACGAATTAATCTTTTGCACAAAAACAGAAAACCATGAGTAAGCCAACCTACATAGCCGCCATAGACATTGGCACTCAAAGCATTATAGGTGCCATTGCCGAAAAACTACCCAATAAGACCATACAAATTATGGGGGTAGAAGAAGTAAACACACGTACCGGTGCCGTAACAGAAGGCAAAGTAAAAGACGTAAATAGCATTCTGTACGAGATAAAAACCATGTGCAAAAAGCTTACCAATAAAACCAACATCCCCATTAACAAGCTTTATGTATTTAGTAGCCATCTTACCCTAGATAACAATTACAAAGAGTGGGAGGTTTTATTGGCCAATGTAAACGGCAAGCGAAAAGAGTCGATGACCTTACTATCGATGCCCAACTTGCTTACCCCCAAGGCAGACATCTTTTTAACACCCGCCGAACAAAACAATGGCTGCTTGTTTATTGATATGGGGGCAGGCACCACTAGTTACATTCTACGTACCAAAGGCAAAGACGATATTAAAGGGATGGTAAATATGGGCGGATATTTAATCAGTAACGATTTAACTTACAAAGGGTTATCGTTTGAATATGCCGAAAAACTAAAAAAGAAATTAGGGTACGCTCAAGCAAAAAAACTAGAGTTTCCCAACAAACGCGTTAGTTTAAACCCTCATGGGCCCTTTGATATTAACCAAAGCATTAGTTTACAAGAACTATCTACCATGATAGAGGAACGCGTTAACGATACCGCCCGCAAGTTTCTTGCCAAACTAATAAGAGAAGGGCATTTATCGTCGGAAGGATGCAAAATTGTACTATCTGGCGGAGCCTGTAAATTAAAATACCTAACCGATTGGTATGCCGAGAAAACCCACCTTGAAGTGCGCATAGCCGATGCCATAAACATCATCAACAACGACGAGTTATCGCTTTCTTGCAATCAACCTAAATACCACACCCTATTAAGCATGCTAATAAATGCTACAGACGATTGTAGAGTAGAAAAAAGTTCTACTTGGACTAAATTTTTCCCCAAAGGAAAAATTGACGATGCATTAGACAATGCCATAGGAACCTTATTTTAACCTTAAAACACACCTACCATGGAAAACAATTTTGTGAACCAAGATCCTATATTATTTAACGAGCGAAATGTATCCAACACCTTTATCAAGGTAATTGGAGCGGGTGGTGGCGGCAGTAATGCTGTTAACCGCATGTACAATCAAGGCATTAGCAACGTAACCTATGCCATTTTTAATACCGACGTACAAGATCTTACCAAATCGCCGGTACCCGTTAAAGTACAAATTGGTGATGCACAAACCCATGGTTTAGGTGCAGGAGGCAATCCTGAGGTTGGCAAATTATCGGCCGAAGAAGACATCGAGAAAATTAGAACCATTTTATCGGACAATACCCGCATGGCTTTTATCAATGCCGGTATGGGCGGTGGTACGGGTACAGGAGCGGCCCCCGTTATTGCCCGCATTGCCAAAGAAATGAACATTCTAACCATTGGCATTGTAACCATTCCGTTTGAATTTGAAGGAAAACGCAAGTTTGAAAAAGCCAAATTAGGACTTGAAGAAATGCGCAAAAACGTAGATGCGCTTTTGGTTATTGACAACCGACAACTGGTAAAAATATACAGCGATTACCGCTTAGATAATGCCTTTGCCAAAGCCGACGAAATCTTGAGCGAGGCCATTAAAAGCATTGCCGACATGACCAACACCACCGGCTACATCAACGTTGACTTTGCCGACGTTTCTACCATTATGCGCGATTGTGGGGTTGCTATTATGAACACCGGCTATGCATCGGGCGAGAACCGAGTTACCACCGCCATTAAAGAGGCACTTAACTCTCCCCTATTGCACGATAATGATATTAGAGGCGCAGAAAGGGTACTTTTATATACCAAAACATCGCACGACAACCAAATTACGCCAGGCGAAACCAACGAAATTACCAACTTTATCAATGCCATTGGTTCTGACATTGAATTTATCTGGGGCGCCTACTACGACGACGATTTGGAAGATAAAATGAGCGTCACCATCATTGCTACTGGTTTTGAAATTAAATCCATCATTGATGGCGAGCCCACCGATAATTCCAATAATAGTTTTGAGTTTATAACACCACAAAAAGAAGAAAACGCCATCGACGATACACCAGAAGAAAGCAGTAATCGTGCCGAAGACAACACACCTGTTGACACCATTGGCTGGACCGAATGGGCAGACGACGACGATGACGATGATGTAGATTACACGCTACCCCCTAGCATGCGTAAACGATAAAACAAAAGGGGCTGATTAATCAGCCCCTTTTTTATGGAACAATTGGTTATTTCGGTAGCTTTACTTACCAAAATAACGGTCAAATAGGCCTTTAAATCCACGACCGTGGCGTGCTTCGTCTTTAGCCATTTCGTGAACGGTATCGTGAATAGCATCCAAGTTCAATTCTTTAGCACGTTTAGCAATGCGCATTTTATCGGCGCAAGCACCACTTTCGGCATTCATGCGTTTTTCTAGGTTGGTTTTGGTATCCCATACTACTTCGCCTAAAAGTTCGGCAAATTTAGCACAGTGTTCTGCTTCTTCAAACGCATAACGTTTAAATGCTTCTGCAATTTCTGGATAACCTTCGCGGTCGGCTTGACGGCTCATGGCCAAGTACATACCAACTTCGGTAGCTTCGCCCAAGAAGTGAGCATTTAGGTCTTTTTTCATTTCATCATCGGTATCGGCAGCAATACCAATAACGTGTTCGGTTACAAAGTTTAGTTCACTTTCTACCAATTCGCTGAATTTTTCAGCCGGTTGTTTACATTGTGGGCAAAATGCAGGAGCGCTATCTCCTTCGTGTACGTATCCACATACGCTGCAAATAAATTTTTTCATATCTTTTTAGTGTTTAGTCGATTATTCAATGCTTTGCATTTCATGAAATTTCTCGTGACTCGGCATAGTCAAGTAAACTTGCCTCTGCGCTCGCTACTCGAAATTTTAGTCAATATTATTTCACTTCCTTAAATACTTTAGCGGGTTGTTTGCATTTAGGACAAATTGCTGGTGGTTGTTCGCCATGGTGAACATATCCACATACGGTGCATACAAATTTTTTCATAATCTTATTTATGTTTAGTTGTTTAATGTTTAGTCGTTTATTCAATGCTTCGCATTTCATGAAGTTGCTCCCGCTCGGCATAATCAATATGAATATTGCTTCTGCTCTCGCTTACTCGCAACTTTAGGCGATTTAACGATTCGTCGATTTAACGATTCATCATTTTTTGGCATTCTTGGCAATAGCCCTTGTAATAAACCTGGGTCTCGGTTATTTGCAACCCATTATGGTTGGTTTTGGCTACTGCCTCTAAATCTACCCCCTCTACATCGTGTACCTTGCCACATCCTAGGCAAATAAAATGAGCATGCGGATGCGTATTGCCGTCGTAGCGTGTATTCTTCTCGTCTATGGTTAATTGCAATGCAGCTCCATTTTCTACCAGCACCTTTAGTGTATTATACACGGTGGTTTTAGATAGCGTGGGCATGCCTTTTGATAAATTAGAATGAATCTCGTCTACCGTTGGATGCGTAAAATAATTTAAAAGATAATGCATTACTGCCACGCGTTGCACAGAAGGCTTAACCCCTCTTTCTTGTAAATATGTTTTTACTCTTACTGGCATGGCTCTTATCTTATAATTATTATCAATTTGTAATCATTACAAATCTGATTTCATTGCAAAAGTATAATTTTTACAAATACACTCCAAATTTTTCTGCTACTTTTTTATTTTTTTTACAAATTATGCATCTGTAGCAGCACTCGCCAACCATTCCAATAAAAAAATGCGTATCTTTGTCGCGAATATGCTTAAAAAGATTGATTATTATATCATCAAGAAGTTTTTGGGCACCTATGCCCTATCCATTGTTTTGGTAATTAGCATTGCCATTGTTATTGATATTACCGAAAAAATGGACGACTTTTACAGGGAAGGGTTAGACATGAAAACCATCATCTTTGACTATTACCTGTATTTTATCCCCTACTACATCAACTTATTCAGCTCGCTGTTTACGTTTATTGCCGTTATATTTGTTACCTCAAAACTAGCCTACAATTCAGAAATTATTGCCATGCTAGCAGGGGGGATTAGCTTTAAACGCATTGTGGTGCCCTACATGATATCGGCTGGTCTTATTGCCATTTTTACCTTTTATATTAGTTCCGAGTTAATTCCCCCTAGTATACGCGAACGATTAAAATTTGAGGCCACCTACATTAATCACGAGGTATTTGAAGAGAGCGCCAACCACAAACAACTCAAGTTATCCAACAACGAGATTGTATACGTAGAGCGTTTTAACCTTAAAAAAAACGTAGGGTATCGTTTCTCTTACGACAAATTTGACGGAAAGCGACTTATACAGCGCATTACTGCCAACCGCATTGAATACGATTCGCTATACCATTGGAAAGCCATTTACTACAACAAACGCGATTTTATAGGCCTAAAAGAAGAATTTAGCAAAGGCGACACCCTATCTTTGCAGCTAAACATGATTCCCAAAGACTATGCCGAGGTTATTAAAGAATACGAACAATTAACCAACAGCCAACTTAACCAGTACATCGACGAAAAACAAGAAAGGGGCATTGGTGGTTTAGGGGCATACCAGCTAGAATTATACAAGCGATTCGCTAATCCGTTTGCGTCCTTTATTCTAACAATAATTGGCGTATCCATAGCCTCTAGAAAAGTACGAGGGGGCACTGGTTTCCACATCTTTTTTGGCCTACTTTTAAGCGTAACCTACATGCTATTTAACCTAACCTCCATATCGTTTACGGTTAAAGGAGGCTTCCCACCCCTTTTGTCGGTATGGTTACCCAACATTCTTTATTTAGGCATAGGCATCTACCTATACAAAAAAGCTCCCAAGTAAACTTGAGAGCTTTTATAAAAAAAACCGTACCGCCATTTATGATCCAAACTCATAAAAAGAAAGGATTTGAGGCCCCGGAACTCTTTGTAATCTGCCCAATCCTTACGGATAGCAGCACGCCATTGATAACCCGAAGTTGCTCGTTTAATAAAAGATTGTTAAGTTAGCCAAAATAAACGGTACGGTAAAATTAGTTACAAGTAACACAAATTATTCTGCGTAACCGTAGCAATTTTCTTCAGAAGTAATGTTGTTTTTAGCAGCGTTGATGCTATAATCCATAGAAACGCCCATGCTTTGATACATAGATTTCATAGCATCCATTTCTTCTTTAGCAGCATCGATACCTTCTTTTAGGTCTTCGCCAGTAGCCCATACATTTTCGTTAACAGTTTCTGATTGTCCTAATACAGAGATAGAAACAGAAAGAGTCCAGCAGTATTCTTTAGGATCGTTTACATCAATACCACCGTTGTTAGAACAAGAGGTAGAAATCAAAGCCAACAAAGTAGCGGCTACAAATAAAATCTTTTTCATACGTTAAAATTTAATAATTATACAAGCGCAAAGATACAACAAAATTTAAAACTCACACACTCCTTGCCACATATTATTTTCTGCAATCTTCTTCGCTTCTATCCATTTTTTTGAATTTAACCTCCAACGTTGCTCCAGGAGCTTCGTCTTCTAGTTTGTATTGCACCATCTCAAAAAAGGCAATCATTTCGGCCCCTGTAGCCCATTGATGCTCTATTTCGGTACCGGTCTCGCCATCTTTAGTAGCGGTCATGGTAATTTCCCAACAATAATGATTTGGATCCAATAAATCAGGGTCATCGGGATTTCTTGACTCGTTATAATCAATCACATTCGATAAAATACCCACCGCATCTCCAAGACTAAAATCGCCTTCTTCCGATTCGTTAGTAGATGAACTAAAATCAAAAATGCACGATGTCATGCTTACCGCCAACAAAAGGCAGCAAAAATAAAGTAACTTTTTCATAACAGATTTTTTTTAAGGTGTATAATAAATTCGATGATAGCAAAAATAACATTTTTTTTCAGACTGCCATTATATTTCGTAAAAAACAAGCCCGTTCTATAATTTTATTTTGTAAATTTGTCCGAATTTTAGAGTCTAAGAATTTTTAAGTTAAACATTATGATGAATGTAATTACCAAAACCATCACCTTACAAGATGGTAGAACCATTACACTCGAAACCGGCAAATTGGCTAAACAAGCCGACGGTTCTGTAATGGTGCGTATGGGTAACACCATGCTTTTGGCAACGGTATGTTCAGCACAAGACGCTGTACCCGGTACCGATTTTATGCCACTTACTGTAGAATACAAAGAAAAATTTGCTTCGGGCGGACGTTTCCCCGGCGGTTTTACCCGTCGTGAAGGCAAAGCATCGGACTACGAAATCTTAACAGCTCGTTTGGTAGACCGCGCGCTTCGTCCCCTATTCCCCGATAACTACCACGCAGATACTTTTGTAAACGTAACCCTTTACTCGGCAGATGGCATTGATATGCCCGACTCGTTGGCAGGTCTAGCGGCATCGGCTGCATTGGCTGTATCGGACATTCCATTTAATGGTCCTATTTCTGAAGTACGCGTTGCTCGTATTGACGGACAATTTGTAGTGAACCCTACTTTCCAACAATTGGAAAATGCAGACCTTGACATCATTGTAGCCGCTACTATCGACAACATTATGATGGTAGAAGGCGAAATGAACGAAGTAAGCGAAAAAGACCTATTGGACGCTATCCGCACCGCTCACGAAGCCATTATTCCTCAATGCCAAGCACAATTGGAATTGATGGAAGCTGCTGGCAAAACCGTTAAACGTGAATACTGCCACGAAGTTAACGACGAAGAATTGCGCAAAGACGTACGCGAAAAAACTTACGCTCAAACCTACGAATTGGCAAAATCTTGCAATACCGACAAACACAGCCGTGGTGCTAACTTTAAAGCCGTTTGCGAAGCTTATAAAGCTAACCTAAGCGAAGAAGAATTAGAAGAAAAAGCAGCGCTTATCGACCGCTACTACCACGATGTAGAAAAAGAAGCCATGCGTCGTGCTATCTTAGACGAAGGCATTCGTTTGGACGGTCGTAAAACCACCGAAATTCGTCCTATTTGGTCGGAAGTAGGTTACTTGCCTGGTCCTCACGGTTCTTCTATCTTTACCCGTGGCGAAACCCAATCGCTTTGTACCGTAACCTTGGGCACCAAACAAGACGAAAAACTAATTGACGAAGCCCTTATTCAAGGCAAAGAACGTTTCTTGTTACACTATAACTTCCCTCCATTCTCTACCGGCGAGGCTCGTCCACAACGTGGTGTAGGCCGTCGCGAAATTGGCCACGGCAACTTGGCTTGTCGCGCATTAAAACGCATGATTCCAGACAACTACCCATACGCAGTGCGCGTGGTTTCTGACATTATGGAATCAAACGGTTCGTCGTCTATGGCATCAGTTTGTGCTGGTACCTTGGCTTTGATGGATGCAGGTGTAGCCATTAAACGTCCTGTATCGGGCATTGCCATGGGCTTGATTTCTGAAAACAAAGGCACCAACTATGCTATCCTTTCTGATATTTTGGGCGACGAAGACCACTTGGGCGATATGGACTTTAAAGTAACCGGTACCGAAAAAGGTATTACGGCTACCCAAATGGACATTAAAGTAGACGGTTTATCGTACGAAATCTTAGAAAGAGCTTTGGCACAAGCACGCGAAGGCCGCATGCACATCTTGGGCAAAATCAAAGAAACCATTGCCGAACCTCGCGAAGATTTGAAACCACATGCTCCACGCATTGTTACCATGAACGTTCCTAAAGACATGATTGGTGCAATCATTGGCCCTGGTGGCAAAATTATCCAAGCTATGCAAGCCGAAAGTGGTGCTACTATTTCTATCGAAGAAGTAGAAGACTATGGTGTAGTAGAAATTGCTGCTTCAAACAAAGCAGCCATTGACTGCGCAGTGGGCAAAATTAAAGCCATTGTGGCTGTTCCAGAGGTAGGCGAAACCTACGAAGCCAAAGTTAAATCCATCATGCCTTACGGTGCATTTGTTGAATTTATGCCTGGCAAAGAAGGTTTGTTGCACATCTCTGAAATTAGCTGGGAACGCATCGAAACCATGGAAACCGCAGGTTTGAAAGAAAACGATATGATTACCGTTAAATTGTTAGACATCGACAAAAAAACCGGTAAATTCAAATTGTCGCATAAAGTGTTGACTCCTCGTCCACCCCGCGCTCCAAAACCAGAAGCACCAGCTGCTGAATAAATTTTAGTAGCAACTGCATAAACAAAAAAGCGACCAAATTGGTCGCTTTTTTTGGTTTATAGCGTGGCGTTCTTTACAACTTCACCACATTGGTCCCGCCTACCTCATCGCCTTGCACCTCTTCTACTTTTTCGGTAACGGTTTCGGTTACTGTGGTATTAGACACCGAGGTTTCTACTTCGGCGGGCTCAGGAACCGCTTGAGGCTCTGCTGCAGGTTCTTCTGCGGCTACCTCGGGGATGGCAGCCAAGTCGGCAGCCTTGGTCGTTAACCGTTTGGTATTGTCTTTGGTTTTAAAGGTAAGCACCACACCGGCTTGCACGTTAATGGCTTGCGATTTGTATGGGTATCCGTTAGCAGAATAGTACAAAGGCGTATAATCGGTTGCTACGTAGAAATTGAAGGGAGGCAATTTTAAATCCATGGCAAAACCAAGGGTTGACCATCCACCCGACACAAACGAGTAACCAGCCGAAATGCCAAACCAATGGCAAGGACGTATCTTGTAATTCAAGCTAATTTCTTCCGAAACATAATTAGACATAAACTCTGTTTTAGAAAGCAGGCCTACACTCATCATATTACGCAAAAAGCTATATTCTGCCCCTACGTATAATTTGCCACGCATTTCTTGCACATACCCATTGGCTGTGGGGTCGTATTTTAACGAACCTGTAATGGTCGACAACAACGAATCGGCAAATTGTAACGCTTCACCTTCTTGAAAGTACACCCCATCAAAACTGCCATCAATGGTGCCATTAGCTGCATTTAAGTTGTTCCAATACATAAAACCAATGTCTTTTAACGACAAGCTAACGCTCAACTCGGGCAGCGGTTTGTATTCCACCCCTAAGTCGATAGCAGCGCCCATACTGGCCCTATATGAGGTTAAATATTCCATGCCGTCCGATGGGCTTTCTATACCTGCAAAATTTCCATCTTCGTCGGCTGTAAAAGAGATACCTGGCATTGATAATTGCAATTTGCCTTTACCATGCACCTCCCAAGCGTCTTTAGAAGCATCCAAATACAACTGATCAAAGCGCATATCGCCACCTATTGCACCTACTAAAATATGCAAACGGCCACCCACGGTCCACTTATCGTTGATGCGATGCGAATAGCCACCCGATATATCTAAGTACGAACGCATGGTAACACGCGTAGAACTTAAATCAAAACGATTCACTCCCAATTCGTCGGGAGTACCATACAACCCCAACTTAAATAAGTCTTTGGGCACACCTATCATGGCATCTACGCGCAACGACGTATTAAAACTAAAATAGCCACGTTCTTTTACCTTAAAACCAAAGCCCAATATACTCAAATCAAAATCGGACGTTACATGGGTGGTTTTGTGCAATTTAGCAAAAAGAGCATCTTTGTTGCCGTAAGTAGGATGCAAAAAGGTAACCAACTGGCCGTCTTTTACATACATAATATCGTTTAAAGACAACCCTCCGTTAAACTCAGACATAGAAATGGTAGAAATACCAGGCAACTCTACATACGTATTACAAAGGGGCTGGAAGGCTGGATTTTGATACGATTGGTAAGGCAAAATATCCATAAAGTACAACGCATTAGGCGCTGCAAAAGCACCAACAGCAGCGGTACATAAAACTACAAACAATAACTTAATTCGTTTCATCTTAATCGCCCTCCTATTAGTTAAACTCATAAATAATAGCACCATCAAAATAAATATTGGCTTTTAACTCTAACCAATCGCTAGTACGTAATCTAACGGTTTTAAGTTCATCATTAGCTAGTCGATAGGTAATCAACAAGGTTCTTACTTGGGTCAGTAATGCTCTTGCCGAATTGTAATCGAATGCTATCTGAATAGCATTCTCTTTATCGGTACTTTCTTTTACATAACCATCAGCACCTACCTCTGCCGCCACTATCCCAAAGGTTTGGTTGGCTTCGGGCATAATAAGGTGATCGTTATAATCTAGGTATTGAATGGTACCTTGTACCCCTACTGGCAAGTAGTTCTTGTACGATAAGTTCAACACCACTTCGGTATTAGGCGTAAAGTCTAACGATCCAATATCGGCAGGTTCTTCCATCAACAGCACCGAATCGGTACGGCTAATGTGAAAGTTTTTATCTGGGTCGGGGTCACCCTCAAACCACAAAGGCAATTTGGTCTTTTCTTTTAACACCATATCGCTCTTTTGGAAGAAATAATGCACATGGGTAGGGTCATCGTCTATAGAGCGAATACGGTAGTGGTATTTTAGTTTATTAGGATTGATTTTAAACAAGCGATCGGTATGGCCGTATTCTCTATCAAATACGGTATCACTTTGGCATACAATCGACGATAAATCAAAGTTCATCAATTCATCTATCGACAACCCTTCAATCGCATCGTACGATGGGGTATTGACCACCATCGAGGTAGTATCGGTAATTTCGCCCCCAAAATCGGCACGAACAGTTTCGCCCGTACGCGTATCAATGGCCTCTACATAGTCGATGTAATAACGCACAGGAACACCAATGTTGTTTACACACGACATTTGAATCTGTGGATCGTAAAAAGGAAAGAACGCATCTTCTTGTTGAAAATCACTTGTATAATTAAAATCAATGATTTTTTCGCCTTCGTAAATATCGCGTGCAGTACCGATATTCATATAGGTAAGATGAGGCATTACCTGGTTAAAATCGATGGTAACATCTATCTTATCGCCCGATTGGAAAGGCTCGCTAGCATGTATATAACCGTGTACTTTGATTTCTACTTGGTTGCTACCATTTAAACGTAGCATAGCCTTGTACAACGAAAGCGATGCTTCGGTATGCGCTTGGGTAATGGGCACACGCATGGTATTTTCGGGATAACGTGTTTTGTCTAACGACAACACATCGTCGGGAAAAATAAAGTCGATGTACGAATCGTCTGCCAAAGGCATGGATACGTCAATGGCCACATCCACCAAACAGTCGTCAAACAGAATACTATCCAAACGTTCGTTGGGGTTGGTATTTAAATCAGAAAATTCAATGGTATAATCTTGCGATATTTCGCCCGAGGTAATCAACGTACCAGGCAACTCTTCGCCAGCCAACAATTGGAATTCCGATTTTCCTTTTGGCAACACCTTTAATTGGTCAATAAGTTCGTTACCCATGTACTGCGAGTCGGTATACAATAGGTACATTTCTTCGCCCTCTACCACCAATTGCATACCGCTTAAACTATCCGTCAACAAATCGTTGATTTTTAGTTTAGAATAAGCCAATGGCGCTACCAATTCGGTATCTACTTTTATGGTACTATCCAGATCGTCTATATCGTAATTTCGATCTACACAGGCAGACAACAAACACATCAATCCCAATGGCAAGCATAGCAGCCACCAAGAGCGTTTCATCGTTATTTTCATGTTATTAAGGGTTGAATAGAATTTACAGGTCAAAGATAGGGCTTATTTTTTACTTATTAACGTTTTTTTAGAAAAAATCGTCTTTAAATTGAATCAAATACAGTTTTTCGGTAGCACGGGTTACTGCCGTGTACAACCAGCGCATAAAATTGGTATCTATCTGATCTTTAGACAAAGGCCCCATATCTACATACACATGTTTCCATTGTCCACCCTGCGCCTTGTGGCAGGTAACGGCGTAGGCGAACTTAACCTGCATGGCGTTAAAGTGCTCATTCTCACGAATGGCGCGGTAACGCTTTGTCTTCGATTTTATATCCTCATAGTCCTTCTCCACCTCGTAGAATAGTTTGCGGCTCTCGTCGCGTGTGAGCGAGGGTGACTCCGAGGCGAGTGTGTAGAGCATGACCTTAGCCTCCATGGTGTAGTTGTCATAGTCGGGGAACTCCACAACGGCATCTATAAATCTGAAGCCATAGAACTCCTCGAAGCGTCGTATGCGCTTGAGGCGCACTACATCACCATTTGCCACAAACGACATGGGCGACTGCTCGTCACGTTCGGCGTAGAAGTAGTTGTTCTTAACAATCATCAGCATGTCGCCACTCTCAATCTCCTCCTCGGCAGCCAGCACATGACGACGAATGCCCTCGTTGTAGCGGTTAGCACGCTTATTAGAGCGAGTGACAACAATCACCTCATCACGCCCAAAGCGGTCGTAGCAATCCTGCAACTCCTCCAAAAGTTCGCCTCCCTGCACCTGGCGGAAATCCTTGTAGCTCAGGTCGAAACGAGGTATTTTGTAGATGTTGTTCTCGAGCATGCACCTAAGCATCGTGGCATTGAATAGAATGCCCGAGTCGTGCGACTGGCGCACCACCTCGTCCATGGTGTTGTAGTCCACATCGCCGTAGGGTAGTAGCTCTGCAGGGTCGAGTGCGGGGCTATAGTCAATACCCACTGGAGGAAGCTGAGCGTCGTCGCCCACGAGCATTAAGCGGCACT
>ERZ808032.63-NODE-63-length-16680-cov-3.014154_pt1 | contig 16680 bp, 23 predicted proteins | sample MGYA00380187_ERZ808032 | MGnify/ENA primary metagenome ERZ808032 (study PRJEB31490, sample SAMN06133378) | cow dung metagenome | isolation source: M10 | host: cow | place: China: Chengdu | collected 2015-05 ...
AGCCAGCAATACGCCATGCTTGCCGTTTGCTCGTTGGCACTTGGTATGCCAATCGCGAGTCGGTTGTATTTAGTACACCATCAGAATTGCCGGATGGAGTGGTTGCTCTTCTGCTTCCGCTTAGATGCTTTGTTACACCATCAAACAACTAGCTATGCAAGCCGGACTACTTCGTGATAAAATTACCATTGAGCGCTCTATTGTCAAGGTGAACCCTGACAATGGAGAGCAAGAGTTGTCTTGGGAAATAGCATGGACCGGAAGAGCAAGAGTTGAGTTTTCTTCCGGTTCTCAGTTAGTTTCTAATAACGAGACCATCAACACCATCAGCAAGCGCGTGACCATTCGCACAAAGCCGGCATTCAATGAGAAACTGAGCAATCTTCGTATGCTGATTGATGGTGAATATTATAGGATTTTGGCCAAAGATGTCCGTTCAAAAGACATGGCCACAATCTTTACATGTGAATTGATTAACGAATAGAAATATGGGATTTTTTGACATATTCAGAACGCAGAAGCGCTCAGACTCTCCATCTGAGTCAAACATCATAACTTATCCGGTGTCTATTGATGCCGGAATGGATGTCGTGTCGCGCAAAGAGTTAGCCATGAAGATAGCAGCAGTCTATCGTTGCGTGGATGTAGTGAGCAAAGGAGTGGCACAGTTGCCTCTTGTTATCAAGCGCAAGACTGATGACTATTTCGTGATTGACAATGATGATATATGGGGATTGACTTATTTGCTTCAGATGCGACCAAACTCAAGGCTTTCGGCCTATGAGTTTAAGAAGAGTATCATGGTGCAGATTCTAATTGGCTCCGGCAATGCTTACATTTATCCAAAGTGGGGCGTTGATGGCTACGATTCGCTGATATTGCTTTCTCCAGGCTCATGCACATATGATGTTTATTCAAATACATATGTCATTTCCGATCCTATCAATAAAATCTATGGAACATTTGAGGCCGATGAGATTATACATCTCAAGAACTTGAGTCTTGATGGTGGATATACCGGAGTTTCAACTTTGAGCTATGCTTCGCGAACATTGGCTATCTCTGCAAATGCTGATTCTGCTAATGTGGAATCATTCAAAACAAGAGGCACACTTTCCGGCTTCGTTTCCGGCAAGGGTAGCACTTTGGGATTTGGTACAATCCAAGATAGTCAGCTCCAGGGCGTAGCCGATAACATTGAGAAGCAGCTTGCATCCGGCAAGAAGATTTTCAACTTGCCAGGTGAGATGTCATTCAATCAGATCAGCCTTTCTCCGGCTGACATCCAGCTGTTAGAGACCAAGACATTTAATGTCCTTGACATCTGCCGATTCTTTGGTGTCCATCCTGACAAAGTTTTTGCTCAGCAGACAACCAATTACAAAGCATCTGAGATGTCTCAGGTTGCATTCTTGACTGATACTCTTCAGCCGGTATTGACTCAGATAGAGAATGAGTTGCAGATAAAGCTCATTCCGCGTGAAATGGCTTTTGACTACAAGATTGACTTTGACATTGAGCCATTGCTTCAGACTGACTTGCTGACTCAGGCCGATTATATCAACAAGACCATTTCAGCCGGAGTCAAGACAGTTAACCAATGGAGAAAAAAGTTTGGTCAGACTCCGGTAGAGGGTGGTGATAAGGTGCTTGTTTCTGCAAATCTCAAGTCTTTAGATGTCTTAAACTCAGAAATACCCACAAAAAACGCATAATTCTACTAAAAATAGATAGAGGTTATTATGGAAGAGAAAATCAGAGAAATTCGTTGTTACGATTTCAGCAAAGAAAATCGCGAATATGCTCCGCATTTGGCCGATGAAAACAGCCGAATTGTGGAAGGTTATGCGATTGTATTTAATCAGCCGAGCAGAAAGTTGTTCGATAAGGCATCAAAGAAGGTCTTTACTGAGACTATTGATCCACGCGCGGTCACTAAGCTATTCCTGGATGATCAAGACATCAAGATGCTCTATAATCACTCAAACGATATGCTTTTAGCGCGTAGCACCTACGGCATTGGCACACTTTCATATGAGATTGATGACTATGGCGTGAAATATCGTTTTGAAATGCCTAACACATCAGTCGGAAATGATGTGCTTGAGCTGATTCGCAGAGGTGATGTTTGGGGATGCTCTTTCGCATTTACCTATGCAAAGGATGGCATTCGTGATGAGAAGCGCAATGGTGAGAATTTCCGCACAGTCATCCAGATGGCTTCAATCGGTGATTTCTCCATTGTAGTTGATCCGGCGTATCTTGGCACATATGTATGCACAAGAGAATTCACAGCTCCGGAAGAAGAGAATAACATGGCTGCAAGACTTGATGTGGAGTGGGCCATGCTTGAAATGGATTTTGCAAACCTTTAATAAAACAATATAGGGAATATGAAAAAAGATTTGAGAACTCGCTTTGCCGAGGTGAAGCAGCAGATCAATGACATCTATGCTGCTGCTAAGAATGAGAATCGTGGCTTGACCGAAATCGAATCGGCAGAGGTTGCGAATCTTAAAAGAGAAGTAAGTGAAATCAATGCCGACATGATGATTGAGTCAGCTGAGCGCGCAGCTTCAAGAGTTGCATCAGTTCAGGGTCTTGAAAACAAGTCGAATGAGGTTCGCTCACTTTTTGCTAACAAGGTGCGTGAGGCAATGAACAATGGCGGTATGGATAACTCTATCCAGCTCCGCGCTTCTGCACTCGTTGACAAGGCTGATGCTCAGCCACTCGTTGCGCTGACAATCGGTGACATCATTGGACCACTTGAGAAGGGAATGGTTCTTGACAAGGTTGGTTGTCGCATTCAGACTGGTCTTACTGATGATTGGGCATATCCGGTTGTGGAGGCTGTAGAGGCTACAGTTGCCGGTGAGACTGTTCAGATTTCTGACTCTGACATTGAGATTTCAGCTGTTAAGCCAACTCCAACAAGAGTTGCTGTAACTGTTCCGGTTACTCGTACAGCTCTCGCAATGACTGATGACAGACTTTATGAGATTGTGACAAGCTCACTTCAGAAGGCTATTCAGCGCACTCTCAACGATTGGATGTTCAAGAGAACAGCAATTGCTACAGGCGTAAATGGTCTCTTCGTGGCACCTGGCACTACAAAGACATATAAGTCTGCAATTACATATGCCGATGTTTGCCAGCTCGTTGGCGCTGTAGATGGTACCGGTATCGTTCCATCAGCTTCAGCAGCATTCGTAATGAGCAACGCGATGCGCGCTACTCTCAAGGCTACTCCAAGAGTGACCGGTGGTGATCGCATGGTGATCGAGAATGACATGATTGATGGCGTTCCGGTATTTGTAACTGAGTATGCTCCAGCAAATACTCTCTATTACGGATATTTCAGCTATGCTCTCGTTGGTCAGTTCGGAGACTCAACTCTTGTTGTTGATCCTTACACTCTCGCGAAGAAGAACCAGGTGCAGTTCACTCTCAACTCATTCTGGGATATTAAGCCAGCAAGAACTCAGGCTTTCGGTGTTCTCGAACTCACAGCCTAAGTCTTAAACATAGAGAGTTGCCAAATTAAGGCAACTCTCTAACTCTATAAACAAATGTCATGGCAAAAGGCTCATTCAGTTACGGAGAATTGGTTTCGGTAGATTCCGAGTCAATTGAGGCGAAGATGCAAGCAATGAGTATGACTCAGCCGGAAGTCAAGAAGTCTTTGAAATCCGCGGTCAGAAAGTCTCTTAACATCCTTCGCTCAGCTGTCCGCAAAGGTGCAGCATCGGTAACTACGAATGCGGAGAAGCAGCGAAAGGGAGTCGGCTTGGTGGTTTATAAGAACGGCTCCGGTGGTCAGGTCAACATATACACTCCTTTCCAACTCAGCAAGTCAACCGGAAGAGGCATTTTTATCTTGCGCTGGCTTGAGGAAGGAACAAAGGAAGGTATAGATAGAAGAGGCCGAAAGCATGGAGCAACACCAGCAAAACCATTCTTTAACGCAGCTGTATCTTCTTCGGTGGGAAAGGCCGAGCAATCATTGTCTGACAACATCATGCAATCAATCGAAAGGGTAGCATCCAAGAGAAAATGAGACTTTCTATATCAAAGCATATCTATTCAGCATTATCTCAATCTGCTGATGTCAATAAGGCCGTAGGAAAGAAGATATTTCCTATCGCGACAAAGAATGAGGTTGAGTTTCCGTTCATTGTGTATGAACGCGACCTTGTGACTCCGCGATATGACAAAGCTGGTGCTTCAGTTACTGAGTCATCGGTCAATGTATATGTCATTTCCGAGAGTTACACCGAAAGCATTGACATTGCAGAAGCGGTGATCGAGGCTTTGGAGAGAAAAACGGCTATCTATTCCGATTATGAGGTGATTGGCGCAACAATGGTGGGAGCATCTGAGAGCTATACATCCCAGACATTTATTCAGCAAGTTACATTTAATTTCATGACTAAAGCATTGAAGTAATATGGCAATCAATGGAAACGGCAGAAGGACCTATTTGACTGATGGCAAAGGCACCGGCACTCCGGTTTGGGTGGCTGGTGAGACATCTTCAAATCTCAGCCTTCAGGCAAATATGATTGAGGTTTCGGACAAGGAGACAAGATATGCGGATTTCCTTGCCGGAAGAATCAGCGGAACAGCATCGGTGACTGTCAACCTTGATGAGACTGCAACCGAGAGCCAGGTGAAGATGGTGAAAGCCTTCTACAATGGACAAAAGTTGTTTGTTTTCCAGGGTGAAGTCGGAACCGATGGAAAGAGCTTTGCTAACGGCACAGCCTATGAGGCTCTTGTGTCTGGTCTTGATAGAGACTTTCCGGATGATGGTGTGGTAACAGCCACATTCAATCTCCAGGTATGCGGAGCGCCTGTTGAATACCCTACAATTGGATAGTATGAGACAAATCCGCTATACAGCAACAATCAATGGAGTGGAGACCGGAATGCTCTTCACTCCTAGATTGTTTGAATTTAAGACTGCATCAATGGATTTCTCAGATGCAGCGAGCGCAACAAAGGTTGCTGGAATGTATGCTGACCTTGCATATTGCGCTGCCCTAAACTATTGGACTCTACAAGACCGAGATATAGACAGCTTTCCGCATACAAGATTGGATTTTCATGAGTGGACAGCTAGCAATCCGGTGGAATTTGGCAAGGTGATGCGAATCGCGCTTGAAGCGATCACAAATAAAAGCCTTGAGGAAATTCTGCAAGAGAATAAAGCCGAAGATATAAAGCCGGCAGAAGATGTAAAAAAAAAGAATTCTTCATCAATTATTCAGAGATTGAGGCTTTTTTGGTCGGCTATTGTGGGATGACTCAGCGCCAAGCAGCGCTCACTTCTGTAGGGGAATATCTTCAGAGGCGAGAGGCGTTTGAGAGGCAACAACAATTGGAGTGGGAGAGATGCAGATGGATGGCATGGGGCATATTTAGTCCGTTTGTGGGAAAGAAAGGTCCTAAGTCTCCGGTTCAATGGGTGAGGTTCCCATGGGAAGAGAAAAAGTCAACTCCAATGGTACATATCAATGAGTCAGAAATAATGACTCTTAATGACATATTTAACGATTTCAAAAATAAAAGGGCATAGCGCATGAGCAAGATAGGTGATTTGATAGTAAGGCTTCAACTTAAATACCAGGACTATCAGAAAGGCTTGAAAAAGGCTGAAAAAGACACAAAAGGCTTTGCTGCAACACTTGGCAAAATCAAAGGTGTAGGTCTTGCCGTATGGGGCGCTGTTGGTGCTGGTGCCGTTGCAATGGCTAAGAAATTCATTCAGCACTCGCAGACCATGAGTGACAAATGGAATGTAGGAGTCAATCAGATGAAAGCCGTATGGGATCAGTTTCTCACCAGCCTTACATCTTGGGATTGGGAAGGCTTTGGCCAAAGAATAAAGGATGCTCTTGCTGCTGCATCTGAGAGTACAGCTGCACATGATGCCGAGTTTGAAGTCAGCAATTCTATCAAGCTCCGTAAGTCTGCAATGGCTGAAGAGTTGGCTCAGTTGCAGATTCTGATGCGTGACACTCGCAAGAGCTACGAAGAGAGAGCGCAAGCAGCAGCTGATTATCTTAAGAAGATTGAGCCAATCTACAAAGCCGAAGAGGAACTCAGAAAGCGCATCTATCTCACCGACACAGCGGAATATCTCAAGAATGCCGGTTTGCAAGTTACAGCCGACAACCGAGACCTTCTCAGAACTTTCTTGACAGATATTGCTCCCAATGAGAATCTTGTTCGAATTCTCCAGGAATATCAAAAGAAGGTTCAAGGTTCAAAGAAATATGAGCTTTCGGCTCAAGATTACAAAGCGCTTGATGCTTTCTATGCGCAATATGGCAATAAGGGTGGCGCTGCTTTGGCCGTTTTGGCTCAATACTATCAAGGTACCAATGATGATGCAGCAAAGAAGGTAGTTGATGCTATTGTTAACTATGATAATTCTATTGCTCTCTTTGCTGAAGAAACCCGCAAAGTTCAAAATCTGCAAAACAGCGCTCTTGCTCAGATCTCAAAAGAGACTGAGACAAATGTAGAGAATAAGGTTCAAGAGATTGAGCGCATAGGCAATGGTCTTGAGAAACTCAACGGCATTACCGGAAAGGCTGTCATGATGGCAAAGGTGCCTGACATCATTCCGGATGATTGGCTCACTCGCAACCGAGAGAAGATCGATGCAGCTGTAGCAGAGGCCATGCGCTTGCAAGCCATAACTGAGGAAATCAACCGACAATTTAATGATGCCGTTGTTGATTCTCTTTCCGGAGCAACTCAAGCCTTTACGGAGTGCATGATGGGCATTGAAGGAGCAGATGCTTCCGATGTCTTGGCTGCTCTATTAAAGCCATTTGCACAAACAATGATCAGCTTGGGAACCATGCTCATTGCAGCCGGTACCGGAATCGAAGCATTCAAAAAGGCTTTTGAGAGTCTCAATGGACCTGTAGCGCTTGCTGCTGGTATTGGTTTGGTTGCATTGGGAACAGCTCTTTCAGCCGGAATCAAAGCATTGGCCGGTGGTGGCTCCGGCTCTACAACTACCACAAGCCAGGGAGCATCTTCATCAACTCCAAGCCAGGGATATGAGACTTATAACCAAGAGATAACTGTCAATGTAGTCGGTGAGATTTCCGGAGATAAGATTGTCTTGGCTGGTCAGAAAACTCTTAATAAATGGAATCGTTAAGCATGGCTTATCAACTCAAATATTACAAGGATATTGAATCGCAAGGCCATCATTGGCGCGTAGAAATTCATCAAGAAACTGATGAGGCTCTTGTGGCCGTAGAGATTGGTCCGGTTATACAAGGCTTGAAGCTCATTGTCCAGGGTGATCAGGCTGATGTTGATACGGCTATTGTCAAGACTTCCCTTGAGATGGTATTCGTGGATGCTCCGGATTTGGAGCCTGAGCGCAAATGTGGATATTGGGAAGAGTTTTATACATCATCAGCTACAGAGTATAAGGTCAAGCTATTCAAGGACCAGGTTCTTGAATGGACCGGATATGTGACTCCGGACAGCTTCAGCGAAAGCCTACAATATCGCGGTTCTGTGACTATCATTGCGCGTGACAATCTTGGCGCGCTTCAGGATTTTGAATATTCCGGTGTTCCAGATAAAGCCGGAATGCAGTCAATCATCACTCTTGTCCGCAAAGGCTTGGAAGTGGTCTCTTTCCCAATGTCATTAGACATCAGCGGTCAAGGTGCCAGGAGATTTCCATATAATACCGACAGCTCAATCACATCTGAGATTTGGGAAGTCCTTTTCAACAATAAAGCACTTGCGGATAAGACTTGGCTTGAGGCTCTTGAAAGCCTTCTCTATTCTGCTGGTCTCGTGTTGAGGTATGTAGGCAAAAATACATTCATCTTGGCTTCAATTCGTGACCTTCCGCTTTATGGCAATGACTATCATTGGGATGTTCCGATCCTTGATGCAACATTTTGCGCTTATGGCAACCGAGAACTCTCTCCAGCTGCAAAGGCCATTGTAGATGAAATCAAGTTTGACATTCAGAGCAATATTGCAGAGGTTGATGTTCCAGCCGATGCTTATGGCGCTGAAGGCTCTTACAATTATATGGTGGATGCTTATTTTCCGGTTGATCCATCTGAAACGTTTGATGTTTATCCAATGCCGGTATTTGAATTGGCACAAGGAACATGGACAACACCATCTTTAAACAAGTCAATGTTCTTGAATCCTTTCCGTTATGCGCTAAAGGAAGGCCATTCTTCAATAAAATTCGGAGACCTAAGAGCCAATGATGTTGTCTATCTCGCAGCAAACAATTTCGATGAAGATGCAAAGGTTGCTCTTTGGAAAACTGAGGTTGGAGCTGGAAAATATAAGTTTTCTTTTAAGCTAGATACTCCGGTGGTATTCTATGACCACAACACCAAGATTGGATTTACTGACTATGAGACTGTGCTGTCTCGCATGAAGTATTATCTGCGCTATAAGAGCAAAGATGGTTCTACACAATTGGAATATAGAATTTCTTCTTCCGGTTGGGTGTCCGGTGTTGCTGGTGATCCTAATACCGAATATGCTGCTGGCTCAAAATTTCCATATCTCTTTGAATTCCCAGAGCTTGAGGTTGAGGCAAACGGAACTTTGGAGCTAGAGATTACAGCCATCAATGTGTATCATGGTGCAGACCTTTCTATTGGAGTCTCTAAAGGTGCATATGTTCAGGTAAAAGATTTGACTCTTGAGGACACTTTGCCGACAAATACTTATCTTCCTCAGTCTCTCAAGGTCACAACAAACTACAATGCCAAGAATAACATTCGCATTCAGCGCGGAGCTGATTTCGGATTCAATATGGGTCAGATATCATCTCCTAAGACCATTCTCAATGGCTTGTATGTATATGTCAAAGGATGGTATGAGGCGAGTGACAATTGGAAATTCAACTCCGGAGATACGCCACAGCCTTTGTCAGTCCTCTTACACCAGCAGCTGTTGGCTTACTATGCCAAGCCGAATAATGTCTTGACCGGAGAACTTGCCACATCTGATCCGGCTTTCAATGCGCTATATCGTTGGAACGGAAAGAATCATATTTTGATGTCCGGAGCCTTGAACGCATTGACCGGAAGGATGGAGAATGCGGTTCTTCGCGAATTCACGCGTTATGACCATATGTGGGAGACTTGGCCGGAGACTGATGTGGTTGAGGTACCACAAGAGGGTGGTACATTTATCGTAAAGGTCCATAGTAATAAGTTGCTAACAGCCGATGATATAACTTTCCCATCCTGGGTGTCCGGCTCAATTGTAGGCTCAGAAACGGATGAATTTACACAGCTCATGCTTGAAGTGGAAGAGCATAGGCTCCCTTTGTTGCGCGAGGGTATTGTAAAGATTGATACGGCTTTTCTTCTTGTGCGACAAGTTATTGCTGGTTATATCGGTACAGATTATGGCTCAGATTATGGTCCGGACTATGGTGCTAAAGCAATAGAACACAGCGCAGATTATAGTGAAGATTATAGTTAAAACTCAATAAATAGGATATGATAGACATTACAACATTAAAGGATGAGATTAAAAACACAATCTATCCAAATGGTAAAGGTGCAATCAATGCATCTGATCATCAGCAGCTCTTGCTCAATATGGCTGATGCCATAAGCGAGATAAAGGGCGGTCTTGATCTTGCTAATGAATCACTTGATGACTTGCAGAGCGAGATAGGTGATCGCGTGACTGAAAGCCAGCTCAGCGCAGCCATCGCAGAAGCAATAACAACAACATTAAATACTGAGGTTTAGTTATGGCAAAAAATAATAATTTAACTGACTTGCTCACCGATGTAGCAAATGCCATTCGTGAGAAAAAAGGCTCATCCGATCCTATCAATCCGCAGAATTTCTCAGATGAAATCGCATCCATCGAAACAGGTGGAGGCGGTGGTGCAGCCGTAGTGACCGAGAGTGATGTGAATTTCCGCGATTACGATGGAACACTTCTGCACTCATACACAAAAAGTCAATTTCTTGCTCTTTCGGAGTTGCCAGAATTGCCATCTCAGCCCGGATTGGTTTGCCAAGAGTGGAATTGGACACTATCAAATGCACAAACAAGAGTGGCAACTACGGGATTCCTTGAAGTGGGTGCGTCATATGTTACGGATGACAACAAGACAAGGTTATATGTTGCGATTCCAAAAGGAAGAAAAAATGTAGCCTTATATATAAATCCAGGAGGTGACATAAATATAGAATGGGGAGATGGTTTAATAGAAACAATCTCTGGCACAACAGCGGCTTCTTATTCTCATGAATATACAAAGGAAGGCAATTATTGCATCAAAATATCGTCATCCGACCATACGTTTACACTTGGCTACAATTTCTCAAATAGTGTAATGGGTTCAGCTAATGAATACAATGCTGTTAATTGTAATAAATTGCTGAAAGTTGAATTATGTAATAATGTGAGATTTGCTAGTGGTGCTTTTGCTTACAGTACAAATCTTAAAGCGATTGCTTTGCCAAGTAACCTATCGTTAGCTACGGGCTATATGTTTTCACACTGTCATGGATTGAGTTATGTTGCCATACCCAGAGCTACTACTAAATTAAGCTCATATCAATTTGAATATTGTTATTGTCTTATGAATATATCAATACCAAACGAAACTATGAGTGCTGCTGAGTATTGTTTTAGAGAGTGCTATGGGCTGACAAAAATAGCAATATTGGCTAACGGAAAGTCGCTATTCAACCGTTGCTATAACTTAAGAGAAGTTTATACGGTGGGAAAGATCTCAGAGAGTATGTTTGATGGTTGCCATAAACTTTCCAGAGTAATTTCTTCTATTACAGTTCTTAGTGCTAAATATTGTTTTCGAAAATGTTATTCTCTTACTTATATTAATCTTAGCCAAACGACAAGTATAAGTGCAGCTTTTGGGGATTGCAGAGGAATGGCTTGTTATGACTTTAGAGAAGCCTTATCAGTGCCATCTCTTGGTCTTGTTTCGGCATTTGAGAACATACCGACGGATTGTAAAATTGTTGTTCCAGATGGTTTATATGATTCATGGATAGCAGCAACCAATTGGTCAACCTATGCAAGTAACATAGTAAAAGCGAGTGAATATGCCGATTAAATTATGATGTTATGATAGTAAGAGAATATTATGATATGCGCTTCGATGGGGTTGCGTTATATCGCACTTATTCCGATGCGAATCTTCGCATTCGCCAAGTTGAAACAGGCGCAATCTATGATGAAGCCATTGATGTAGATGGTGCGCCATACACATATGAAGAAACGGATGAGGCTATTGAAACTGATGCTTCTGCTCCTTCTGATGGGATGCTGCAAGACTGAAATCTTGAATGCACCGAAGCTGATCATTGAGCAAGCGGACACCATAAAGCGCGTTGTTAGGACTCAGGCCGACACCACGCGCATAGATGAGCCAAGAGTGCCAATGGGATTCAATCCGAGTGTGCAAGATTGGGAAGAGATGGAGAGTGATCTTTAAGGTCACTCTTTTCTTTTTACCCACAAAAAGGGCCGTTTTTGCTTATGGGTGTATAACATAAACTAATTAATACAAAGAAATGCAAGAGAGAAATGTTTTAGGAGCAACATCGGCAGCTGTGGTGTCTCCGTTGGTTGACTTCTATGTGAATCTTGCTCCGTTCATCATGCTGGCGTTAGTTCTGATCATTGTTGATTCGCGCTTTGGGGTCTTGGCAGCAAAAAAGAGGGGTGAGGTGATTCGGACATCGCGCAAGTGGCGAAGGGCAATCAATAAATTGGTTGATTATATCTGCTGGGTGACATTGGCCGGTTTGCTTGGCCGGACCTTTGGCACAGCCTTTCACATTCCGGTGATGAGTACAATAGTGCTTTGTATCGTGTATGGAATAGAGCTGACAAGTATAGTCAACAACTATTTTGAATATAAAGGCATTAATAAGAAGTTCAATGGTTGGAAATTCTTTGCAAAAATAACCGGAAACAATGCCATTGAGGGCGCAATAGAAGAAAAGAAAGATGAAAATTCTAATAGATAACGGACATGGTTCCGAGACTCCTGGAAAGAGGTCTCCGGATGGATTATTTAGAGAATGTAATTACACCAGGGAGATAGCTGCTGAAGTGGTTTACAAACTTCGCAAAGCCGGATATGATGCCGAGCTGTTGGTGCCTGAATTGTATGATGTCAAGCTCATTGAGCGAGTGCATCGCGCAAATGTCAAATGCCAAAGTCTTGGCGCAAGAAATGTCTTGCTGGTTTCTATTCATAACAATGCAGCCGGAAACGGAAAAGAATGGCTCAATGGCCGAGGATGGGAAGCCTGGACATCAAACGGCAAGACCGAAGCCGACAAGCTCGCTGAATGCCTATATGAGTCCGCGCTGAATGTCTTTCCGAAAGGCACATCAATCCGGACCGATTGGAACGATGGAGACCGAGATAAGGAGACTCAGTTTACTATCCTCGCAAAGACTCTTTGTCCGGCTGTGTTGACTGAGAACTTCTTTATGGATAACAAGCAAGATGTGGAATATCTCTTGAGCGAAGAGGGCAAGAATGCCATAGTGCGTTGTCATGTTGAGGGAATTATTGCATACATTAAAAATGCGTAGAGCTATTCTCATATTTGCCGTAATTCTTACAAGTTGCGGAGCGCAGAAGAATCTTCCGATTGCAGAATCGCGTGATTCCGTATCGGTGGTTGTCCATGAGCGCGTTGTCTATCGTGACTCTCTCATATATGTTGAGGTTCCATCAGAGTCCGAGTCGGTAACTATTGCAGACTCCGATACATCGCGCTTAGAGACATCCCTCGCATTAAGTGAGGCGTGGGTATTAGCTGGTAAACTGAATCACACTTTGCAGCATAAGCCGGATGTAAGGCTTCCAAAACTGATCTCTATTCCGGTATATCTCCGGAGCCAGGAAACGGAAAAACTTGCTCAGAGAGTGGTTGTCAAAGAGGTGGAAAAGCAGCTTAACAGCTGGCAATCATTTCGGATAACATTAGGAACTTTGACATTGGTTGTTATAGGATTGTGGCTTCTAATAAAGGTTATAAAAAAGGCTATTGCCTTGTAGATTTTTTCATAATTTAGGGTTAAGTTTAGTTTATTTGTTTTGGATGCGCCGGCTGTGAAGTCCGCGCATTTTTTGTGGCATATAGTATGTAATAGGTCCAAATCCGTATGAAAAAAGATTATTTTGATAGACTAGTGTCTATTGTAGCAGAATTGAGTGAGTTGTCGGTTGAGGCAATTATGAAAGGTCGCAAGACTGATGAAGTGGTAGATGCGCGTTGGATAATAGTGAAGATTCTCAAGGAGCAAGGCTATCATACGGCCAAGATTGCTCTTCTGATGGGAATGACTCAGCGCAATGTGACAAACATTGTGAATCTATTCCAGGACCGGCTCGATCAGTATGACTCTCTTTTCAAATCCACCTATCAAAAGGCGCGCATCCTTGCTGGAAATCTATAGGAAGCGCATCGGAAATCTATAATTGCACATCGGAATGTCTTATGTAAATGTTTTGGTTGAGGTCAATGTCGGCCTCACTAAAACATATTTTTATGGCACATGTTAAATCTACAGAGGGATATGATGTCCATATTCCGAATCAAGGCCAGGTGACTTATAACACAGTTGCTGGATCTGCTGGCCTAGCATCATTCCTGGGCCTCAATGCTCCTAACCTTCTTGGTGGCTTAATGAATGGCTGTGGCAATGGTGGCAGTGGTTAATACTTTGTAGAGATGCTTTGGCAATTGTTTATATCCTTCCTTAAAATCGGTGCCTTCACCTTTGGTGGCGGTTATGCTATGGTGCCGCTTATTGAGCGTGAGGTTATAGATAAAAAAGGGTGGGTAAAGCGTGAGGATTTTCTTGACCTGCTCACCATTGCACAATCTGCGCCAGGGCCGATTGCACTCAATACTGCGGTCTTTGTTGGCTATCGTATCCGCGGATTGAAGGGGGCACTCTCGGCACTGATGGGTATTGTGTTGCCGGCATTTACGATAATTCTGTTGGTGGCGATATGGTGCTTGAAATTGCATTCGACAATTGCGGAACTAAAAAGATAATGGCAAACTATGCAAAATTAACATTTTAGAAACAAAGAATATCTAATTTAATGATATATTGAAAAAGGAGATGATAGTATGACCGCAGGAAATAATGTTATTAAAATAACCGCTTTAACCGCATTAAAGGGCAAAAAAATCAAGGCTATTATAGCTTGCCTTGTTTTGTTTTTTGCAGTTTTTATCGGTGGTTATACCGCTTCGCTTTTTGGTATTTTCGCAGGTGAAATTTTAACATACATTTTAAATTTTTCATTCCTTTGCTTTGTTTATATTCCTTTGTTTTTTGGTGTTCTTAGATATGTTTGGAGAATACTTTTTGGAGTAGACGATAATCCGATTTCGGTTTTCTATTATTTTTCTAAAAAAGCACTTTATAAAAAGACCTTAAAGTATTTTGCATTATTGTTATTAAGAATAGTGCCTTTGGGTGTTCTTGTATCACTGCCTGCGGTTTTTGCAAGAATAATATCATTGGGCAAGGTGTTTGAATATTTTGAGATGCCAATACCAATGTGGGCAGCAAATCTTTCTTATGCCTATATATTTTTAAGCACAATTGCCTTTGTTATAATTTTTCTATATTCACTTAAATTCTATATGGCGCCTGTTTTGTTGGTTGCTGATGAAAATATGGATGCTGCCGAGGCATTTCATATGTCAACTGTTATTTCTAAAAAAACCTCTCTTGAGTTTTTATACCTTGTTTTTGGCTTTTTAGGTTGGATTTTAATTTCATTTTTAGTTATTCCTGCAATTTTCGTTTTGCCATACTTTCTAACGGCTTATGCTGTTCATGTTCGTTTTGCTGTTGCGGAATATAATTTGCATATCAAGGATAGCATAAGCGATGATACTCCAACCTTTGTTACAGGTGTTGAATAATGAATTTTGAAAATGTTATTTTAGCTTCAGGCTCTCCTAGAAGAAGAGAGCTTTTAAAAATGATTTTCGATGATTTTTCGGTTTTGGCTGCCGATATAGAGGAAATTGTTCCCGAAAATATCAAAAATGAGGATGCTCCTGAGTATTTAGCTAAACTTAAAGCTATGAATATAGCAAAAGATAATATGAGTTCTTTAGTTATTGGTTCGGATACTGCCGTTTTATTGGATGATAAAATATTAGGTAAACCCAAAACACGTCAAGAAGCAAGAGAAATGCTTTTAGCACTTTCGGGTAATACCCATCGTGTTATAACGGGTTGCGCCTTAGTTATTGGAGATATTGTGAAATCTTTTTCGGTAACTACTGAAGTCAAGTTTTTAAAGCTGAGTGAAAGCAAAATTGAGGAATATATCAATTCTGATGAGCCATATGATAAAGCAGGTGGATATGGAATCCAACAAAAAGGCGGACTTTTTGTTGAGAAAATCAACGGTGATTATTTTAATGTCGTTGGTCTTCCTGTTTCTATGCTAAATAGAAAAATTGAGGAAATGTAGAGTATGGAAAGAATTAAAAATATTAAACTTTTTCTCTTTGATATGGATGGAACTTTGTATTTAGGAAATCAGCTTTTTGATTTTACTAAGGATTTGCTGGAGAAAATCAGGGAAAACGGAAGAGATTATTTGTTTTTAACAAACAATTCTTCAAAGAGCGTTTTTGATTACGTTAAGAAGCTTGAAAAGCTTGGAATTAAGGCTGTAACCAAGGACTTTTTAACCTCTTCTCAAGCAACCGCTTTCTATCTTCATAAAAATTATGAAGGCAAAAAGCTCTATGTTTGCGGAACAAAATCGCTTATTAAAGAGCTTGAAAATGAGGGCTTTGAGGTAACTGAGGATATAAATAAAACTGAGTGCGTTGTTATGGGCTTTGATACCGAACTTACCTTTAAAAAATTAGAGGATGTTTGTAAGATTTTGTTAACAAAAGATATCCCTTATATTGCAACTAACCCCGATATTGTTTGCCCTACCGAGTATGGAAGCGTTCCTGACTGCGGTAGTGTTTGCGAAATGATATATAATGCAACAGGAAAAAGACCTTTTGTTATCGGCAAACCATCTCCTTTAATGCCAAAGCTTGCTATGGAAAAAATGGGTGTTAAACCCAACGAAACAGCAGTTGTTGGCGATAGAATTTATACCGATATTAAAAGCGGTTTAAATGCTAATGCTTTAAGTATTCTTGTTATGAGTGGAGAAACTGATGAGGAAATACTAAATGCTTCGGAAGATAAGCCCGATTTGGTTTTGAAAAATGCTTCTGAAATTTTAAAACTATTGTAATTTTAGCCTCCTTAATAGGAGGCTTTTTTTATTGAAAAAATATTCATATTATGCTTGAAATTATGCATATTTTCTTGTATAATAATTATAATTATATCTTATCTTTAAGTGAGGTTGCTTTATGACAAGAAAAATCGCCAGAGAAGAAGCTTTTATTTTAATCTTCGAAAAAGCCTTTAATGATAGCTCGGTTGAAGAAATTTTAGAGCTTGCAAAAGAGGTTAGAGAACTCGAAGTTGATGATTATATCAATAAGGTTTTTAGCGGAGTTTTTGAGAAAATCGAAGAGATAGATGCTTTGATTTCCGAGAACGCTGTTGGTTGGAGAATTGAAAGAATTTCTAAAA
>ERZ808032.64-NODE-64-length-16603-cov-2.903364_pt1 | contig 16603 bp, 15 predicted proteins | sample MGYA00380187_ERZ808032 | MGnify/ENA primary metagenome ERZ808032 (study PRJEB31490, sample SAMN06133378) | cow dung metagenome | isolation source: M10 | host: cow | place: China: Chengdu | collected 2015-05 ...
TTACCGGATATATTGCCGGCATAGCTGCGAAACTCATTTCCGGGCAGGTCAACTATGTGCTGATCGTGTACCTGTTAAATCTGGTCATTGTTTCGATGAACGTTGTTGTATATTTTCGAAATGCAGCTTTGGATAAAAAGCATGCACATTCATAAGTGGAGGGATAACAATGGAAAAAGAGCTGAAACTGTATAAGTCTCTGAACAGACTTGCCAATGCGGATGGAACTGTTATTTTTGGAGATGCTGATGACAGAGTGATTCCCTTAGCGGAGTTAAAAGAAACATTTGAACTGCAGAATAATTACTATAACCGGAGCTTTTCCGGCCTGTCCCTGTCAAATTCTGCCGATTTGTTTGATCAATGTGTAGCACCTTTGTGTCCCAAGGACATTTATCTTCATATAGGTCAGAATGATCTTTCCTTGTTTGAAAAGGAGCCTTCCGCATTTGATCAGGGCTATACCTCTTTGATAAAGCATATCCGAAATGTATGTAAACACTGTAGCCTTGCTATTATTACATTGCGTAACGCGGATAACGATCCGCTAATTGAACAGCTTAACAAGCATTTAGCTGTGATCGCCCAAAATGAAGGCTGTGAGCTTTGCGATATTGCCAAACAGCAGGCATGGAACCCGAGACAAACCAAAGAGGTAGTCTCCTTCCTCTATTCCATGGGCTTTGTCCGGCCGCTGACCAATAAGCGTCCTGTGCAGGATGTGGCAAGAATTCTGTTCTGCTATAATTTGATTTGAGAACCTCGTCGATTCTGTCAGGCCACTTGTCAACAATGTGTTATTCCGATACCTGCAAAAAAGAACCAAACGTTTTTAGCACTCTTATTGGTAGAGTGCTAAAAATTCACAAATTGGTAACACATTCCCGTTTCGCGGGGGTTATAATACGGATGACCAATAGGTCAAGACCACGATGAAAAGAGATGACCAACCTATGGGATGCGTGCAAGATCCGGTATGCGCTGACCATATCGGTTAAAACAGAACAAGTCAGCATAAAATACTTTATATCCATTGGAGGTATCATTATGTTTGGACTTACTACCAGAAATAACAATCAGGGTCTGCGGACCTACAATCCCTTCCGTGAAATGGAGGAATTTGAAAAAGCTTTCTTCTCCAATCCCTTTGGCAGCTTTTGGGGCAATGCCGGCCTTGAGGAGTTTAAGACCGATGTGACAGATGAGGGCGACCACTACCTGCTGGAGGCGGATTTGCCCGGATTTGAGAAGAAGGATATTACCCTGGACATTCAGGGGAACACCCTTACCGTTCATGCAGAACGGCACTCCAGAGTTGAGGAGAAAGATCAGAAGGACAAGGTCATTCGTATGGAGCGTTCCTATGGCTCCTACACCAGAAGCTTCGATGTTTCCGGTGTGGATACCAATCACATCAATGCAAAGTACGATAACGGTGTTCTTCGCCTGACGCTTCCCAAGGCAGAACCCACACTTCCTGCCGGCAGGCGTTTGGAAATCGAATAACCGTCTCCTCGGGTCTGCTGCAAGTTCTGCGGCAGACCCGTTTTCATTTTTGCCGGTATTCGGTTAAAAAGCAAATGAACGCTCTGTAAGTCAGAGCTTGAAATTAAAGGAGGTTTTCTTATGAACTTTGGAAATTATACCCAAAAGTCTTTGGAGGCCGTGCAAGGTGCTCAGCAGCTGGCTGTGCAAAACGGAAATCCCCAGCTGGAACAGATCCATCTGCTTGTTGCCCTTCTTCGGCAGGAGGGCGGCTTGATCCCGCAGCTGCTGAAGAAGATGGATGTTACGGTAGAAAGCTTTGAAGCGGCCGCCATAGCAGAACTGAACAAGCTGCCTCGCGTCAGCGGAAGCCGGGAAGCAGACCGGTTCTATATCTCTTCGGATACGGATGCCACATTTACAGCGGCACAGGATCAGGCGCAGATCATGCACGATGAATTCATATCTGTGGAGCATATTTTCCTTGGATTGCTGGAAAGTGCACGAGATGGCGCGAAACGGCTGTTCGATATGTACCGCATTACCAAGGAGACTGCGCTGAAAGCGCTGCAGGGTGTTCGCGGAAACCAGAGAGTTACCACCGACAATCCGGAAGGAACCTATGATGCCCTTGAAAAATACGGTACGGATTTGGTCAAACGGGCACGGGAACAAAAGCAGGACCCGGTAATCGGCAGAGACGAAGAGATCCGGAATGTAATTCGGATTCTGTCCAGAAAGACAAAGAACAATCCGGTTCTGATCGGTGAACCCGGTGTTGGTAAAACGGCCATTGCGGAAGGACTTGCACAGAGAATCGTCAAAAAGGACGTACCCAAGAGCCTTCAGGACCGTACCATTTTCTCGCTGGATATGGGTGCCCTCATCGCCGGTGCCAAGTATCGGGGTGAATTTGAAGAGCGATTGAAGGCTGTTTTGAATGAAGTGAAGGACTCCGATGGCAAAATCATTCTGTTTATCGATGAGCTGCACACTATCGTAGGTGCCGGCAAGACAGAAGGCAGCATGGACGCAGGTAATTTACTGAAACCTATGTTGGCCCGTGGCGAACTGCACTGCATTGGCGCTACAACATTGGATGAATACCGGCAGTATATTGAAAAGGATCCGGCACTGGAACGGCGTTTTCAGCCGGTGCTGGTCAATGAGCCTACGGTGGAAGACACCATTGCAATCCTCCGTGGTCTGAAGGAGCGTTATGAGGTGTTCCACGGCGTCAAGATCGCGGATCCGGCCATCATTGCTGCTGCCACCTTGTCTCACCGCTATATCACCGACCGCTTCTTACCGGATAAGGCCATTGACCTGATCGATGAGGCCTGTGCCCAAATCCGCACGGAGATGGACTCTATGCCCACAGAGCTGGATGCGGTCTCCCGTAAGATCATCCAGATGGAGATTGAAGAGGCCGCACTGAAGAAAGAGGAAGACGAGCTTTCTAAGAGAAGGCTTGCGGAACTGCAGAAGGAGCTGGCGGAAGAGCGGGATCGCTTCAATGCCATGAAAGCACAATGGGAAAATGAAAAGCAAGCCATTGCGTATGTACAGCAGCTGCGTGAGCAGTTGGAGGATCTGAATCGACAGATCGAAGCCGCTGAGCAGAATTACGAATTGGAGAAAGCTGCCGAGCTGAAATTCGGAAAACTGCCTCCGCTTCAAAAACAGCTGCAGGCGGAAGAAGCCAAAGCCGCTGCCGCCCGGGAAAGCAGCATTCTGGCCGACAGAGTCACCGAAGAGGAAATCGCGAAAATTGTAGAGCGCTGGACCGGTATTCCCGTGTCTCGCTTGGTACAGGGTGAGCGGGAGAAGCTGCTGCATTTGGATGAGACCTTGCACAAGCGGGTTGTGGGACAAGATGAAGCGGTACGGTCTGTTACAGAAGCAATCCAGCGCAGCCGTGCCGGTATTCAGGATCCGAACCGTCCCATTGGCTCTTTCCTGTTCCTTGGTCCCACGGGTGTCGGTAAAACAGAACTGGCCAAAACGTTGGCGCAGGCATTGTTTGATGATGAAAACAATCTGGTCCGGATCGATATGTCCGAGTATATGGAAAAGTTTTCTGTGTCCCGGCTGATCGGCGCGCCTCCCGGCTATGTGGGCTATGAAGAAGGCGGACAGCTGACAGAGGCCGTTCGCAGAAAGCCGTACAGCGTGGTCCTCTTTGATGAGGTGGAAAAGGCACACCCGGATGTATTTAATGTATTGCTGCAGGTGCTGGATGATGGGCGTATTACCGATTCCCAAGGCAGAACGGTAGACTTCAAGAACACCATTCTGATCCTGACTTCGAATCTGGGCAGCGAATATCTGCTCAATGGCATTCGTGAAGACGGAAGCATCGATGAAACTGCAAGATCCCAGGTGGATATGCTGCTGCGCAGATCCTTCCGACCGGAATTTTTGAACCGGCTGGACGAGATCGTGTTCTATAAGCCTCTGACAAAGGAAAACGTCACCAAGATTATTGACCTGCAAATCGCAAAGCTGAACAGCCGTCTGCAGACACAGCAGATCCACTGCCGTCTTACAGATGAGGCGAAAACCGCTATCGTAAATGCCGCTTACGATCCCCAGTATGGCGCCCGGCCGTTGCGTCGGTATGTGCAGCATACAGTGGAAACGATGCTCAGCAAAAAGCTTTTGGCCGGTGAGATCCTGCCCGGTCAAACGGTTACAATCGATGATCTGAACGGTGAGCTGGTTATGCAGCAAGAGAAATAAACCTGACAACAACACAGGATGAGTCGGTCACTTCTATTTTGAGTGACCGACTTTTTACTATCTGTACGATTCTGTACAGATGTCTCCATGTTGATTTGGTCCATTCCCACGCGGTCAAGAATACCGCAGAAGGCATCAATATGTTTGACGGCACCACCTGGCAATTCTTCCACGACGGAGAAAAGGGTGAGCATCCGGCCTGGGGAACCAAGTGCTTTGATTACGGTAAGACCGGCGTTCTGCACTTTCTGCTTTCCAATCTGAAGTTCTGGCTGGAGTAATACCATTTCGACGGCTTCCGGTAGTACCGGGGTGCTCAGCCAGGATCTTACGGCCAACAGCGGTCTCCATAGAGGGAGACGGCGTTACAGATGCGCCGTAGGTGCGCATAACTTCTCTGCGGGAAGGCTTCTGCTCATAGGAAACCTTCACAATATAGACCTTGCAGTCCAGACCAAAGTAGGAGCAGGCCATGGAAAGAGCTGTGCCCCACTGACCGGCACCGGTTTCAGTAGTAACGCCCTTGAGACCCTGCTGTTTGGCTTAGTAAGCCTGAGCAATAGCCAAATTCAGTTTGTGAGAGCCGGAGGTATTGTTGCCCTCAAATTTGTAGTAGATCTTCGCCGGGGTCTGCAGCTTTTCTTCCAGACAGTACGCCCGCACCAAGGGGGAAGGACGGTACATCTTGTAGAAATTCCGGATCGGTTCGGGAATCTCAAAGAAGGGAGTGGTATCATCCAGCTCTTGCTTAATTAGTTCCTCATAGAATACACCGGCAAGCTCTTCGGCTTTCATGGGCTCATGGGTGCCAGGATTCAGTAGCGGGGCAGGCTTCACCTTCATGTCGGCACGGAGATTATACCATGCCTTGGGCATCTCGGTTTCGTTCAGGTAGATCTTGTAGGGAATGGTTGGGTTTGACATAGTTTTTTCTCCTTTCATTTTCTGGCGGGACAGGAGAAATTGTCTCCGGAATACAAAAAATCCTGTCCCAAAGCAAATACTTTGCTGGGACAGGATAAAATAACCCTGCGGTGCCACCCGGCTTGACGCACCACTACAATGCGCCCACTCAACGCGTACCAACATACGCTGACTGTTTGATAACGGAGCGTCCAGCTCCGGCTCACATACTCAGGATGAACCTTTTCTGATCACCCTCGGAAGTCCATTCGGCTTTTCGGTGTCTGCCGCAATCTCACCACCTGCGGCTCTCTGGGAGAAACCTTAGAAAGCTTACTCACTCTTCCTCAACGGTTTACATCGTTATATGTCCGGAAAAAACACTTGTCAAGAAATAAATGTGCACAAAGTGTGGGCAGAAACAAAAAAGTTTGTATGATAATTTGCTAATTTTTTCCAGTAGCGTTTACAGCAATTCAAGTTTACCATTCCAAATAATATGCAAGGTCACACCCTCGTTTATCTCCTTTTTGGGGGGTTACACCCTTATCTTACCCAAAGACAGCAAAGTTCGAAACCAAGTCGAAATAAACAAGTTATAATGTTTTTTGAGGGATACCTATATTTATGCACCTTTAAACCATTAACCAATGCGACCGCTGGAACTGTCACGGTAGTTATATAAATTATTCCTTGGGTTATGCGGATAACCTTTGACGAATACCAATTTGTTCGATAAAATACAATAAGAAACACAAAGGGGGAGAACAGAAATGGAAGAACAGCGGGTAAGGATCAGTGATATCGCGGAAGAGCTGGGTCTCAGCACAGCCACCATTTCCAATGTGATTCATGGAAAAACAAAGAAAATTTCAAATGAAACCGTACAGCGTGTTATGGCTCTGCTGGAGGAACGGCAATATATTCCCAATATGGCGGGTATCCTTCTGGCCCAGAATTCTTCTAAAATTACTGGTGTGTTTGTCAATGACCATGAGAAATATGAGGGGCATACGCTGGACGATTTCTTTGTCTCATCCTCGCTCAATTATCTGTCAACTGAGATCGAGGCCAACGGGCAGTTCATGATGGTGAAAAAGGCGAAAAACGCAGAGGAGATTATCAAATTCGCATCTATGTGGAATATGGACGGCATTGTGGTGATCGGTTTCTGCGATCAAGACTATATGTATCTTCGCAATCATATGCGGGTTCCCTTTGTGGTCTATGATGGGTACTGTGAAAAACCGGAGCGGATTCTGAATATCACCATTGACAACTATAATGGTGGTTTCCAGGTGGGAGCTTACTTCCGAGAGCGCGGGCACAAACGGGCGCTGTGTATTTCCGATAATAACATATGCGTTGATCTGGAACGGTATCAAGGCTTCCGGGATGGCTTTAATACAGGAGAAGTTGAATTTGTATTGATTCCTATGCGGAAGGAAGAACGCTGGGAGTTTTATCAAAAGAATCATTCTCTGCTTGAAACAGTGACTTGTGTATTTGCCGTTTCTGATTACTATGCTATGGATCTGATCCACTTCCTTCAAAAGCAGGGGTTAGTCGTCCCGGATCAGATATCTGTTGCGGGCTTTGATGACAGCCCTATGTGCCAACTGGTCTGGCCGCCTTTAACGTCTGTCCGGCAGGATGGCGCACTGCGGGCAAAAATCGCAATTGAGAAGCTTCGGGAACTGAAAGAAAAAAAGAAATCGAGACGGAGATCCGGCTGCCGGTGTCCCTTGTTGTTCGTGAAAGTACAAAATAACCAAAGCCGCTGTTTGTTAAGTTATACAAACGGCGGCTTATTATTTTGTGCAGGGTTACATACTTAACCTTTGAAATTATAAGTTGAAGTCGCTACAATGAGGGTATCAAAGCATTTGGAGGGATTCCAATGAAAGAAAAGGACAGCTTTTTCCGAGCTGTATGCAGCCTGGCCATTCCGGTGGCGCTACAATCTATGCTGCAATCTTCCTTCAGCATCGTTGACCAGATTATGATCGGTCAGCTGGGCAGTGTCATCGTCGCGGGGGTGGGATTGGCAGGTAAATTTGCGGGGATCTACAATGTGGTGGTAGCAGCATTTGGCGCTGTGGCTGGCATTATGATCTCACAGTATCTGGGGCAAAAGAATCGGGGTGAGGTTAAAAGAAGCTATTATCTGAATCTGGTCTTTGCCTTAACATTTGCAGGCGTTTTTACCTTTGGCTGCATGCTGTTTCCCAAGAAAATTATGGGACTATATACCACCGATATGCAGACACAGGAAGCTGCGGCAAGGTATCTTTTGATTCTTTCAGGAACCTTCCTTCCTATGGCGGGCGCAACTTTGCTGGCAACCTTATTCCGCTGCACGGAAAAGGCCTGCTATCCGCTCTATGCCAGCGTCTGTGCGGCTTTGGCTAATACGGTTCTTAATTATATTCTTATTTTTGGTAAGCTGGGTTTTGCTCCTATGGGTATGGAGGGGGCTGCCATTGCCACGGTGATTTCTCAAGTACTGAATTTCCTGCTAATGCTGATCCTGTATGGAATCCACAGACGTGATTTCCCCCTTGTATGCAACGGCAGAATTCAGAAGGTGCCCTTCCACTGGAAGCAGTACGGTGCCATTCTGCTGCCTATGCTGATCTGTGAATTCATCTGGAGCCTGGGAGAGAATGTGTATGCCGCCGTTTATGGGCATTTGGGAACGGATGCCTGTGCGGCCATGACCTTGACAAACCCTATTCAGGGATTGACGATCGGTGCTCTGTGCGGTCTGTCTCAGGCAGCAGCAGTCATCGTAGGAAAGCTTCTGGGCGATAATCAGCAGAAGCAAGCCTATCAGGCATCGAAAAAGCTGATGCTATACGGCTTCGTGGGAGCTGCCATTTTGTCGGCAGTGATTGTTATGACCAGCGGACTATACGTGAATATCTATCAGGTGGAAGAGTCCGTCAGGCAGATCACTCGGCGGATTTTGTATGCCTATGCACTGGTTGTTCCTTTCAAAATACAGAATATGATCGTAGGCGGTGGTATCTTGCGCAGCGGAGGCAAAACGAAATATGTCATGTACATTGATCTCATCGGCACCTGGATCTTTGGTGTTCCTCTGGGTTTGCTGGCCGCTTTTGTCTGGAATCTTTCCATTCCTTATGTTTACTTCATCCTGTCCCTGGAAGAGTGCGTTCGGTTTGCCATTACATTGGTGATTTTCAGGAGCAGAAAATGGATAAACATTCTGGATGCGACTGTATCCTAAGCACAACAATAATCATCTTTGACAGACTGAGGAGTACAGCTAAGGAATTAGCTGTACTCCTTTTCTTTCAGGAATATGTTTTGATGATGCCCAGAGCAATCTCCTTTTTGGAGCAGCAGCGGTCCATGGCTTGTTTTTCAATGTAGTGATGGGCATCTGATTCTGTCATTTTCAGATTTTCGATCAACAGCCACTTTGCCCGGTTTACCAGACGGATCTCCTCCATTTTATCTTCGATGGAGGTAGCTTTGCTTTCCAGCCTCCGCAGGCGTTCCCGGGCAGCGGCCATCCATTCCAAGGCTTGGGTAATGATCTGTGTAGAGGTGGGTTTCAACAGGGTAAAAATGCCCTTCGATACCACCTTCGCACGAATATCTTCATACGACTCGGCACGGACAATCAGCAGAGCCACAGTGCCGTTTCCGCGTGTGACATCGGTGGCAAAGCGAGTGCCAAAATCATCGGGCAGCGGCGCGTTGATAATAACAAAATCGTACTGCTGTTCCAAATAAGCCCGTTTTGCGGCAGCTATGTTCGTAACGAATTTAACAGGATAATAGTCGGTTGAGGGAAGCAGAGTGGCCATGGTTGCATTGAATTTTTCTGCTGCCGAAACGACCAGTACGCTGTAATAGCAATCCCCAAAGACCACAATGTTCCCCTCCCTTCAAAAATGATAATGTTTGCTCAGCGATTGCAGAAATACTCGATCAAAGACAAGGGAAGATGGTCCCGTACAAAGGAACTGTCGAAAGCACGCTTTCTGGCTTCCGCAAGGGACAGGGGCAGCGTTTTATACTTTGCCAGGGTTTCCGCATCTGCGGTAAAGAGATTCACATTTGCCGGTTCGGGAAGCTCCAGCTTGTTTTGAATACCGTACAGGCCGGCATAGATCAGCAGCGTATAGGCAATATAGGGGTTTGCCAGAGGATCGGGAGAACGCAGCTCTGCACGGCGGTACTCGCCGGTGGCTGCAGGAATCCGAATCAGCTGAGAGCGGTTCTCACTGGACCAGGAAATATACTTGGGAGCTTTGTTAAAGCCCAGCCGGTGGAAGGACTGCTTGCTGGGGTTCAGGAATACAGTCATGTCCGCAACCGTGCTGAGAATACCGGCAAGCATATGATTTGTATCCTTTTCATCTCCGCCCTTGATGGAAATGTTGATATGCTGTCCGCTGCCGGGCTGGTCTGCCAGGGGTTTGGGTGAAAAGTCCGCATGCAGACCGTTTAAGGCGGCCACGGATTTGACGACCGAACAGAAGGTAATGGCATTATCCGCAGCAGTCAGCGCATCGGAATAACGGAAGTCGATCTCGTTCTGCCCGGGACCTTCCTCGTGGTGGGAGGATTCAGGCCGGATGCCCATCTTTTCCAATGTCAGGCAGATCTCCCGGCGGACATTTTCACATTTATCCTCCGGAGCTACATCCATATAGGTAGCATGATCATAGGGCTGGACGGTTGGATTGCCGTTTTCATCCAGCTTGAACAGGTAGAACTCCATTTCCGGTCCAAAGTAGAAGTAGTAACCCAACTCCTTGGCATGGCGAATGGCCTCTTTTAGGAGCGTGCGAACGTCGTGTTCAAAGGGTCTGCCATCCGGGTAGGTAATGGAGCAGAACATCCTTGCCACCTTGCCATGCTCCGGCCGCCAGGGCAGTACCGTGATGGTGTCGGGATCCGGATGCAGGAAAATATCCGAGTGGGTCTCATCCCCGAAACCTTCGATAGCTGAAGCATCAATGGCAATGCCATGTTCAAATGCACGCTCCAGCTCTGTGGGCATAATGGAAACATTTTTTGGCTTGCCGGTGACATCACAGAAAGCCAGACGAAGGAACTTCACATCCTCCTCCTGAACAAACTGCATGACCTCTTCCTTTGAATACTTCATAACCGAACCTTCTTTCGTTTAATTTGCTACATACATTTGTTTATAGGGATTTTTGCTGTCGGGAGTTACCACAGTAAAGGGAGAATTCATGATCTCCTGACTGCTGCAATCAAACTCCTTGCAAAACTCAGCTACATATTCCTGAATCTCTGCAAGATCAGCAGACCCTGCAGGTCTTGCGGTGACCTGACTGGGGAATTCGATATCATCACATTTCCCCCGCAGGAAAAGCTTGCCGCCGTGCATACCGGTACAGGGGAAATTATGGACGATCTTCTTACCGTCCGTATGCAGACCAAGCACCACAATCACACCGCCTGCCTGATACTCACCGAGGAAGGAGCCGGTTCTGCCGCCAATGACCAAAACCGGAACTTTATCCTTGTACTGCTTCATGTGGATGCCCGCCCGGTAGCCTGCGTTGCCTCTTACAAATATTCTTCCGCCACGCATTGCATAGCCGGCTGCATCGCCGATATTGCCGTGAATCACGATTTTGCCCTCGTTCATGGTATCCCCAACGGCATCCTGTGCGTTGGCATTGACCGTAATGGAGGCACCGTTTAAGTAGGCCCCCAATGCATTTCCGGGCACACCGCTGATGGTAATGTTTTTATCCGACATACCGGCAGCGATAAACCGCTGACCGCAGCAGTTTATCAGGGTACAGTCCTCTTGTACATCACGCAGGGAATCGTTGATTGCCTGATGATCAAGGACCTCTACATTCAGGATTTTCATATTATACCACACCTCCCAGCTTTTTTCTACGATTTTCTTCGCAGAAGGCGATTAACGCCGGTTCTCTCTTCAAAATTTCAAAGTTTATCGTGTGCAACGGTGTCTGTTCCCGAATCAAAGAGGTGTAAATACCGGCGCGCTCTATCTGCCCAATTAGGATAAAGCCAGTCAGAAAACCGTTTTTTGTGAACAGCCGTTTCAATGTGCCGTTGTCTTTTTCTTCGTACAGCTCGCCGCCCAGATCGGCACCGTAATAGCTGCCTGCGGTCATGGCGTGTAAACCGAAGAAACCAATGGAATTCATAGGAATTGCCTTGTCGAACACAGTTTCTCCGCCTGCCATATTGGCACCGGCGCACTTTCCCTGCATATAGGCATTGGGCAGGATCGCCAGCACTCGTCTGCCACCAAAGGAAATGTCCTCACCCTCGGTGCAATCACCGGCAGCGTACACATCGGCAACCGTGGTTTCCATTCGTGTATTTACGATGATACCCCGGTTTACCTCACCGCCTATATCTTTGACAAGGGAAGTGTTGGCACGGACGCCCACTGCCAGCACCAGTACATCAAAGGCTACTGTTTTACCGCTTTTCATATGTGCAGTATTGCCATCGAAGGTGGCGGCACTGTCACCAAGCAGAAAGGTGATACCGTTTTCTTCCAGATGTTTCTGCATCACCGCAGCGCATTCCGTGTCCAGAATACTGGAAAGTACCCGGTCTGCCAGATCGCAGACAGTAATGCTTGCCACCCGGTCCCGTAGACCCTCGGCACACTTTAAGCCAATCAGACCGGCACCTACGATCAGCACGCGACTGGAGTTGTCCACGGCAGCTTCCAGCGCTAGTGTGTCGTCGATGGTCATAAAGGAAAACTTCTTTTCCACGGTGTCCAGTCCCGCAAAGGGCGGCACAAAAGGGGAAGAACCGGTAGCAACACAAACGCTGTCATAAGGAACCGCCGCTCCGTCATCCAATGTTACGGTTTTCGCTGTGCTGTCAATTTTTACTGCTTTCTTTCCATAGAGGACTTGACAGCCCATCTTTTCATAAAAATCGGCACTGCGGTACTGCATCCGCTGCAGATCGGTCTTGCCCTCCAAATAATAGGAAATTAGAGGACGGCAGTAAACGGCATGGTTTTCAGCCGACACAACGGTGATTACACCCTCAGAGTCGATGCTGCGGATGCCTTCAATACAACCGGCAGCTGCTACGCCGTTACCGATGATCACATATTGTTTCATTACCGTCACCTCTCCTCATACACAATGGCTCTGTTGGGGCAGCCTTTCACACAGGCAGGCTCACCACAAGTGTTTCCCATACACAGTTCACACTTCTGTACAGCACCGTTTGCATCCTGGAACATAGCACCGTAGGGGCATACCAAAATGCAGGTAAGGCATCCGACGCATTTATTGCGGTCGATGCAAACCGTACCGTCCTTCTTGGACAATGCTCCGGAAATGCAGCTTTTCACACACATAGGATCTTCGCAATGGCGGCAGGAGACGGCAAAGGTGATCTTATCTTCACCCTCAACATGGATACGGGGAAAGATGGACTTGCCCTTCAACGCCTTGACAATGTTGGTCTGACCGGAATTGGCAAAGGCACAGTTGTATTCGCACAGATGGCAGCCAAGACACCACTGCTCATTCACATATACACGTTTCATACTTTGCCCTCCTTATTCACCTGCATGGAAAATGCCCAGGATCTGCAATTCCTTGTCTGTCAGCCCAATCCCACGGAGCATCAGTCTGTTGCCACGGAGTGCTTCAATAGAGTTGATACCCATGCCGCCCATAAGCTCCTTGATTTCGTGATTCCAGGCGGTCATCAGATTGATAAGCCGCTGGCTGCCCATATCGGGATTCAGACGTTTCACAAGATCCGGACGTTGGGTTGCGATGCCCCAGTTGCACTTGCCGCTTTGACAGGTACGGCAAAGGTGACAGCCCATAGCCAGCAATGCGGCAGTTGCCACATAGCAGGCATCGGCACCCAGAGCAATCGCCTTGACCACGTCCGATGCACTGCGGATGCTGCCGCCTACTACCAGGGATACATTGTTGCGAATGCCCTCGTCGCGGAGCCGTTGATCAACGGCGGCCAAAGCCAGTTCAATGGGAATGCCCACATTATCCCGGATTCGGGTAGGTGCCGCACCGGTACCGCCCCGGAAACCGTCAATGGCGATAATGTCCGCGCCACTTCGGGCGATGCCGCTGGCAATGGCGGCGATGTTATGGACAGCGGCGACCTTTACAATCACAGGCTTTTTGTATTGTGTGGCCTCTTTCAAAGAGTAGACCAACTGCCGCAGGTCCTCTATGGAATAAATATCGTGATGTGGTGCTGGAGAGATGGCATCGGAGCCTTCAGGTACCATACGGGTACGGGATACATCTCCTACGATCTTTGCTCCGGGCAGATGTCCACCAATACCAGGCTTTGCACCCTGTCCCATCTTGATTTCCACAGCGGCACCGGCTTCCAAATAATCCTTGTGAACGCCGAAACGGCCGGATGCCACCTGGACAATGGTATGAGGTCCGTATACGTAGAAATCCTCATGCAGACCGCCCTCACCGGTGTTATAGTAGATGCCAAGCTGAGTGGCAGCTCTGGCAAGGCTCTCATGGGCATTGTAGCTGATGGAGCCGTAGCTCATGGCGGAGAACATGACCGGCATACTAAGCTCTAGTTGGGGTGTCAGTTTGCAGATCAGATTGCCCTGTGCGTCCCGCTCCAATCTGTCCGGTTTCTTGCCCAGGAACACTTTTGTTTCCATAGGCTCCCGGAGGGGATCAATGGAGGGGTTGGTCACCTGAGATGCATTGATCAGGATCTTATCCCAGTATACCGGGAATTCCTTGGGGTTACCCATGGAAGAAAGCAGCACACCGCCGGAATTTGCCTGCTTATAAAGCTCCTGAATGGTTTCATTACTCCAGTTTGCATTTTCCCGGAGTGGGCAGTTATTTTTCACGATTTTCAGCGCACGGGTAGGACACAGAGAAACACAGCGCTGGCAGTTAACGCACTTGGTCTCATCGCTGAGCATCAGCCCCCGCTCCGGATCAAAGGTATGTACCTCATTGGCACACTGCCGCTCGCAAACACGGCAGGCAATGCATCGACTGTCGTTTCTGACGACCTCAAATTCAGGGTTAATAAATTCCACGCCCATTAGAATGTACCCTCCTTTACCTTTACGATCACCGGCTCACCACCGGCAGGTGCCCAGATATTTTCTGCATCCGGTTCCATGACACGAATGGCAGCTTCCTCACTGGCGATAAACACCTTATCATTCTTCTCGCCAACCACCATAGAGCGCAGCTTTAACCGATCATTCAGAGCCATCAGACCGCCGTTAAAGCCAAACACGATGGAGAATGGTCCGGTGATCAGCAGACTGGGGAAAACAGTACGCAGGAAGGTCTCCTTCTCTTTGATCTCCGGCGATTTCTTTTCGATAGTGCTCCAGAAGGAGGCGGAAACGACAGCCGCAGCCTCTTCCAGGGTCAGACCTTGGCGGCGGATCAGATAGTCCATAATATAAGTAATGACTTCCGTGTCAGTTTGCAGATTACATTTATAGCCAAACATTTCGATAAATCTGCGGTTTGCATCATAAGAGGAGATCTCGCCGTTGTGGACGATGGAATAATCCAGCAATGTAAAAGGATGGGCACCACCCCACCAACCGGGGGTGTTGGTCGGGTAACGGCCATGCGCTGTCCAGGAATAGCCTTCGTATTCATCCAGTCTATAAAACTCGCCCACGTCCTCCGGAAAGCCTACGGCTTTAAAGGTACCCATATTCTTGCCACTGGAAAATACATAAGCACCGGGCATTTCTGTGTTGATCTTCATCACCGTTCTGGCAACGAATTCTTTTTCATCCAGCTGGTAGGCGGAGAGCTGGCTGCGCAGAGGTGCTACAAAATAACGCCAGATGATCGGCTCGTCTGTGATGGCCGGGATCTTGCGTGTGGGTAAGATCTCAGACTTCACGATCTCAAAGCGTTCTTTCAAAAAAACCTCGCAGTTTTTCCGGGTAGCACGCTCATCATAGAACATGTGCAGCGCGTAAAAATCCTTATACTCCGGATAAATGCCGTAAGCTGCGAAGCCGCCTCCCAGACCGTTAGACCGGTCATGCATCGGCTTCATTGCATCAATAATCTTTCGGCCGGTCATTCGTTTGCCATCCTTTGATATGACAGCAGCGATGGCACACCCGGAGGGAATCCGCACTTGACCTTCTGGTTTCATTTTCCTCATCCTCTCAGCTTTGAAATTAGAATAAAAAATGAGCAAAGGCATTCACAGAGGCAAAAAATACCTCTGATGAACGCCTTTGCTCATCGTGTGTATTATATTCCTTCTGCGAACATTTGTCAACCTGCCCAAAACAAAAAATATTTTTTGTGCAAGGTGTTGACAAATGCCCTTGGTGGGTGTACAATGCAAGCGTGCAAAGGCAATGGCGTCTTTGGGCTTTAGGCCCATAGACGCCATTGCCTTTTTTGTTATTTCGCACATTTTATCTGAAAAGGAGCGTTCACTATGGAAACTGTTTCTGATTACTTTGGCTGTCTGGTATTCGACGAGCGTGTTATGAAAGCAAAGTTGGGTTCGAATGTCTACCGGTCTTTGCATAAAACGATCCAGCGAGGCACAAAGCTGGATCCCAGTGTTGCTGACGCAGTCGCGGCGGCTATGAAGGATTGGGCAATCGCTAACGGTGCTACCCATTTTACCCACTGGTTCCAGCCCCTTACCGGCATTACCGCAGAAAAGCACGACAGCTTCATTACCCCGGCTCCGGATGGTGGCGTAATTATGGACTTTTCCGGCAAGGAGCTGATTAGGGGTGAGCCAGATGCAAGTTCTTTCCCCTCCGGCGGACTTCGCGCCACCTTTGAGGCCAGGGGCTATACAGCATGGGATCCTACGTCCTATGCTTTTATCAAGGATAAGACACTGTGTATTCCCACAGCCTTTTGTTCCTACGGCGGAGAGGCGCTGGATAAGAAGACCCCTCTGCTGCGTTCTATGGAAGCATTAAACCGGCAGGCAATGCGGATCCTGAAGCTGTTCGGTAACACGGATGTGAAGTGTGTCCGCACCTCCGTTGGCCCTGAACAGGAGTACTTCCTTGTTCCCAAGGAAATGTATGACCAGAGGAAGGACCTGATCTATACCGGCAGGACCCTGTTTGGTGCCAAGCCGCCCAAGGGGCAGGAAATGGATGACCACTACTTTGGTGTGATTAAGCCCAGAGTCGCGGCATTTATGGAGGATCTGAACAAGGAACTGTGGAAGCTGGGTATCCTGGCAAAGACGGAGCATAACGAGGTAGCTCCGGCACAGCACGAACTGGCTCCCATTTATACCACTACCAATATTGCTACCGACCACAACCAGCTGACCATGGAGATCATGCAGAAGGTCGCGGCCTCGCACGGCCTTGTGTGTCTGTTACACGAGAAGCCCTTTGCCGGGGTTAACGGTTCCGGTAAGCACAATAACTGGTCTATGGCAACGGATACCGGTGTGAATC
>ERZ808032.65-NODE-65-length-16530-cov-4.127576_pt1 | contig 16530 bp, 15 predicted proteins | sample MGYA00380187_ERZ808032 | MGnify/ENA primary metagenome ERZ808032 (study PRJEB31490, sample SAMN06133378) | cow dung metagenome | isolation source: M10 | host: cow | place: China: Chengdu | collected 2015-05 ...
GGTAACCAAAGACAAAAAAAGCGCGCACCCTATTTATGCCCTTAACGTGGTTTGCAATAACTCGCAAGAATCCATGCAATCGGGTAAAAAACTACTAGAAAAGGTTGCTACCCTGGGCGCTGCCAGCGATAACAAAGTAAAAATGATATCGCGCTACGACCTTAACATTGCTAGCGGCATTATCAACGTAGTGCGCGAAAAGAACATCTCTGACGTTATTATAGGATTACACCAAAAAAGCAACATAGGTGACTCATTTTTGGGCAGCATGACCGACTCGCTATTGGCCAATGTAAACCGTATGATTTGCATTTTTAAATCGACCCAACCCATTGGAACGTTTAAACGTTTAGTGGTGGCTGTTCCAGAGCGCGCTGAGTTTGAAAGTGGTTTTACCTTATGGTGCGATAGAATATTTACCTTGGCCACGCAAACAGGAGCATCTATTCATTTTTGTACTAACAACAATACACTAGCCGCCATTAAAGCCTACGCCAAAAAGAAACGATACAATGCACAATACACTTCTCAGGTACTAGCCGATTGGGACGACTTTTTGATTCTAACAGGCATTATTGAGTTGAACGATTTGTTGGTGGTTATTACAGCACGTAAGTCTAGTTTGTCATACAATGCGCATTTAGATAAACTACCCAAACAATTGGCTAATTACTTTACCAACAATAGTTACATTGTATTGTATCCAGAACAATTTAAAGAAGGCGAGGTAGACAAGAATATTGACTCGCATAAGATTATTTAAGCTACTACTATCTACAAAAAAATAGGGAGGTTAAACTCCCTATTTTTTTTGTATAAACTCTTTTACACCTCCATACGTTAATCGATGATAAGGTGTTATACCATATTGTGCAATAGCCTCTCTGTGTACTTTTGTGGGATACCCTTTATTTTCGTTCCATTGGTATTGTGGATACTGTTCGTGCAATTGGTTCATGTAATCATCACGGTAGGTTTTAGCCAAAACAGAAGCGGCTGCTATGCTTTGCATCTTTCCATCGCCTTTTACAATACAGGTGTAAGGAATCTGTAACGTTGTTTTAAATCGGTTGCCATCTACCAACAAATGTTGGGGTTGTACTTTTAATTGCTCTATGGCCCGATGCATGGCTAAAAAAGAGGCGTTTAAGATATTAATTTTATCGATTTCATCGGGAAAAACAACCCCTACACCCCAGGCTATGGCTTGCCACTCTATAATGGGTCGTAACTGATAGCGTTTGGCCTCTGATAGTTGTTTTGAATCGTTCAACAACTCGTTATTAAAATCGGATGGAAGTATAACCGCAGCTGCAAAAACAGGCCCTGCTAAACAACCACGACCAGCCTCGTCTAGGCCACATTCTAAGATTCCTTTATGTAAGTAAGGTTGGAGCATATGTAATGGTGATTCGGTTATTATTCGTACTTCGTACTCATCAGTACGTTGGTGAGTTGGTGATGTGTATTTATTTTAGTTCGTACAACACATGGGTAACAACGGTGCCTACAGCGTGTAAGGTGTTTTTATCAATGTTTTCTAGTACATCGTGGGTGGTATGCCACGTGTCGGGAAAACCAACCCCCTCGCGGTAATGAATAATATCAATACAAGGTATGTTAGCCAATAGGTTAACATAGTAATGATCGTCGATAACGCCACCACCAGGCGTAGAGACAAAAACATTGCCATACCCCAATTGTGCTGCTTTATTCCACACCATATTGGCCACATCGGGCGCAAAGTGCATAGAAACTTGGTCTTTTGCAAAAACAGGATTTTTACCACCAACCATGTCCAACAAAATACCAAAACGTGCCGAATAAGAAGGCACGTGTGGGTTTTTACCCCAGTATTGCGATCCTAAACAGAAAGAGTGGTCTACATCGCTATTTCCATAATCTTCACTATCAAATAAAATAATATCTAACCCTACATGGGGCGCTGTTTGCGCTACCAATCTAGCTATTTCTAACAAAACTGCCACGCCGCTAGCCCCATCATTAGCCCCCATAACTGGCTGCGCATGGTTAGCAGGGTTAACGTCTTCGTCGCACGTATGCCTAGAATCCCAATGGGCACATAAAAAAATACGATTGGGATTTTGGGGTTGCCACGAGGCTATGATGTTACGACTTTGTAATACCGCACCATTGTAGGCGGTTAGGTTGGCTTTTTGTTCGATAACTTGGGCCCCATAACGAGTAAGAACTTGCACCAAATAGTTGCCACATGCAACATGAGCCTGCGAATTAGGCACACGTGCGCCAAAATCAGTTTGCTGTTTAACAAAGGCATAACAACTATCGGCATTAAAAGCAGGAACTGCAACTTCCGTTTTATTTGGGGCTGCATCGGCGGCTTCTGAACTAGCAGTACTACGTTGACAGGCAAGCATCAAGCAAGCTACAAGGCAAGTAAGGCTAACTATGACAAGGCTCTTTTTTTCCATTGCTGTGGGAATAAGGTTAACACTAGAATCAACAACACATATAGGGGATACAATAAGGCTACAAGGGGATAATACCACAACCGCCTTAGTTGACTATGATAATGGGCTACAGATGCTATTAGCAAAGCATCCACCACAAATTTAACAAGAAAAACAAACAAAAACCAAACAGAAAAGGCCATTAATCCTAGCGATGCAGTACATACCACCTGGGTTAGTGCCACCAACCCAGCCGTAAAACATATAGCAAAATTGGTGTAATGCGGGGCCTTACCCGCCCATCGGGTACGTTGCGCTATAAAACTAGCAAGCGTAGGGCATCCGTTAATATGCACCGTAGCTTTAGGGCATTTAATAGCCACCACTTTTCCTTTAAGGCGTTTGGTAGCCTCTAGCAAGAACATATCGTCGCCAGATGGAACATTCATTTTTAAGTATGGCAAACATTGCTGATACCAACTTTTAGAAAAAGCCAAATTGGCTCCACTACATAATACGGGGCAACCTATATTGGCACTTCCATAAGTAACCCCCTCGATGCTAAAATAGTCTATTTGCTGAAAGAATGTAGCGTTTTGCATGGCAACCGGCCCTATTAGCAACTGTGCTTGACTATGGTGGTAGGCCATAACCATGCTTTCTACCCAAGTTGTGGGTAAATAAACATCGGCATCGGTAGTAAGAATTATGTCTGTATTGGCTAATAAAACACCTTGTTTTATCGCTGCCTTTTTACCTACTGCAGTGGCATTGATCCACTTAAAACGTTTATCTGCATATTGGTTAAATAGGCTTTCGCTATGATCGTCAGAATGATCATTTATAAGTAAAACCTCAAAATTACGGTAGGTTTGTTGTTGTAACGAATGCAGTAAAAAAGGCAAGTTTGCCGCTTCGTTACGCAAAGCAATAACGATAGTTACGGGCAGCTTATACGAATTTGATATATGGGAGAGATTGTTTTTTTTATACCAGCCGTAAACATAAAGCAACACCACTGTTGCATATAGGGTTACCACTAGCAGAAATGCATAAAGAAGATAGAGCATTATATAACAATACCAAAGAAACTACCTATTATGCCAAACAACGCCAAAACAGCAATCAGAATACCTGTTATTTTGTTGAGTAACCACAAACCACGAAAATTAAATCGTTTTTTAAAGGTACTGGCAATAAACGTTAAGAAGAACCACCATAGCGCCGCTCCACAAAAAATAGAAATAATGCCTACTATGATGTAAATAGGAGAAGTTACATCCGATAAGAAAGTAAAATGGGCAAACAATCCAAGAAACAAGAAAATCATAAGGGGATTGCTTAGGGTAAGCAAAAATGCGGTAATGTATTCTTGCCAATAAGAAACCTTACCTTCTTGTTGTTTACGGATAGACGATGCTGGATTTTGGAAGAAAATATACAAACCAAACAACATCATAATAGCACTGCCCACGATTTGAATAACCAATTGATGCGTCTCTATAAACGACATCACCATGGTTAAGCCCAACAAGGCTAACAACGCATAGATGGTATCTGAGGTAGCTGCACCCAGCCCAGAAAAAAAGCCATGCCAATGACCCTTTTGCAAGGTACGTTGGATGCACAAAATAGCAATTGGACCTACCGGAATGGAAGTACAAATGCCAATAATGATTCCCTCTATAATACACTCTAACATATTGCAAATATCTTACTTTTTTTTGGGTTTTACACAAAAATAAGCGATTTTCTATTACTTTTGTGAAAAATATCTGTTAACTCTCTTTATACCAAAACTTTTTGATAAAATATGTCCAACAAAAAAGTCTACTTTCTATCGGATGTACATTTGGGTTCATGCGCTTTTGACAATGACAGAGAACGCGAGCAAAAATTGGTTAGATGGCTAACATCCATCCAAGACAATGCTTCTGATATTTACTTGTTAGGCGATATTTTTGATTTTTGGTACGAATATAAGTACGTTATTCCCAAAGGTTTTGTTAGATTGCTTGGAAAACTAGCCGAATTATCGGACAAAGGCGTAAAACTGCACTTTTTTATTGGCAACCACGATATTTGGGTAAGGGACTATTTTGAAAAAGAGTTGGGCATGAACGTGTATTTGTACGATACAGTGCAAGAAATTAACGGCAAGCGTTTTTATTTGGCACACGGGCACCGCACCGGTTACAGACCTTGGATAGTTAAACTAATGCACTACGTTTTTCATGCTGGCTGGGTAAGAAGGCTCTACAACTGTATTCATCCCACCATCAATTATTGGTTTGGGTTAAAATGGTCTAAAAACAACCGACTCCACAAGCACAAACAAGAAGAGGCCGAATATTTAGGAGAAGACAAAGAGTTTTTGGTACAATTTGCTAAGGAGTACAGTAAAACGCATCCGGAAATTGACTACTTTGTGTTTGGACACCGACACGTAATGTTAGATTTGATGCTATCCAAAACTGCCCGTGTAGTGTATTTAGGCGACTGGATTAGCCATTTTTCGTACGCCGTATTGGACAACGAGGGATTGCGCCTAGAAATGTACGAAGAGTAGAAAAAACTAAACAACCACTACATGATTTAGGGGCACATCGTGCTGCTCGGTAGGAATGTTTAGGTAGTATTGTTCGGCATAGCAAACGCCAATGGTAGGAACAGAAATATTTGCTAAAAGACGGTCGTAAAAGCCTTTGCCACGTCCCATGCGGCTGCAAGCGGCATCGAATGCCACGCCTGGCACTATGATTACGTCCAACTGCGTAGGCAAAACAGGGTCTCCTTGAGGTTCTAGAATCCCAAAAGCACCAGGTTGCATGGTAGTAGGATTATAAGGCTTAACCACCAAATCATCGCCCACCACTACGGGCAAAAAAACATTTTTACCCACTGCATGAGCATGCTCTATTAGGGGAATGGTGTTAATTTCGTCGGGCAAGGGCCAAAAAAGCATCACATTTTGGGCGGAGGCAAAGAGTGGATGATTCCAAACGGCACGCAACAAGGCGGTAGCGCGTTTTTCTTTCTCGGCAGCAGAAAGTGCTTTAATGCGCACCTTTACCAACTTACGCAGTTGCTTCTTTTTAGCTTGCATGGCTACACATCGAAGGTTAACATTCTGCTACCATCGTTTTGCTCTATCAAGGTAACACGCAAGGTTTCCTCTGGCAGTAGTTCTTCTACCAATTCGGGCCATTCCATCAAGCAAAAACAGCCACTGTCAAGGTAGTTATCAAAGCCCAAATCGAACAACTCTGCTTGCTTTTTGATGCGATAAAAATCAAAGTGATAAACGGCTTCTCCCTGCGCATCGGTATATTCGTTTACAATGGCAAAAGTGGGACTATTTACCACGTCTTGCACGCCAAGTGCATCGCATATAGCTTTTACAAAGGTAGTTTTACCCACGCCCATGGCACCATAAAATGCCAATAATTTAGCTTCGCCTATAGCGTTTAAGAATTGCTTTGCTGCAGCAGGCAGCGCATCGGTATTGGGAATGTGTATTTGGTGTGTCATTAGAATAAAGTTATTTCTTGCGAATCGTTATTTTTTACGGTTTCATCGGAGGTTTCTGCATCTTCTTCTACCTCTTCGGGCATACGCAGTGGTTCTAATTCTATCACACTAGCCACTTTAAAGGTAGTAATGCGTTTGCCTTTGGCCTTGTAACTTTTTAATCCAATAAAACTTTCGGCATCCACTTCCATTTCGGGCTGATGCGCATCGGCACCACCCATGGTAACTTGCAAACGAGGATACACCGTATCGGTTAGTAAATACAAGCTAGATTTAGCATTCTCGCCCAAATACGACAAGGGTTTTGTTGTGGGCTCAAACATAAATCGTTTAAGGTAAGGGAATTTTTGATCGGCATCGAACAAGGCAGCTGTCCAAACCTTGTTGGCATCAAATTTTTCTAAACGCAAGATGTTATCGGGATAGTGGTTGCTTGCATCAGAGTTGGTGGTAAACCATGTGCCGTTTTTAAGCACCACCAAAATTAGATCAGATGCACTAAATTCGCCCAACAATTCGCCTCTACCATCGTAATTTAGACGCAACACATCGTAATCGAACCATACTTTGCGACCACCCAAGGTAGATTCGCCCTTGTGTTTAAGCACTATGCGGTGAACATCGTTTTTAGTAAGAATATTGCCCATGGCTCCACGGCCCTTGATGGCAATTTCGCTAAAGTCCATCTCGAACGATGTTTTTTTGATGCGTGGTTTGGGACGCAACAACACGCGCAGTACCTCTGCCTCGCCATTAGGGTTAGCACTAAAGTACCACACCTTAGAACCAGGAACGCCTTGGGTTAGGTCGTAATCTTTATCGCGGGTTAGACCCGTGGCGGCAAAACGTTTCATAAAGAAGGCACCGTCTTTGCCGTTGCGGTACACCACATTATAAACCGTGCGTTTATCGTTCTTTTTAAAGACACCTACGTACAAGATGTTTTTACCTACGTACAGTTTATCGGCCACTTTTACTACCTTAAATTTACCGTCCTTGTAGAAAATAATAATATCGTCTATATCAGAACAGTTGCACACAAACTCGTCTTTTTTAAGTGCCGTGCCAATAAAGCCTTCTTCGCGGTTGATGTATAGTTTTTCGGTGGCTTCTACTACTTTTACCGCATCGATGGTATCGAAAATACGCACCTCGGTTTTACGCGGATAGGCCGCTCCGTAACGTTCCTTTAAGTGAGCAAACCAATTAATGGTGTATTCGGTTATGTGCGCCAAATGATGGATGGTCTCTTTTAAACGAGCATTAAGCGACGCCATGGTTTCGTCGGCCTTATTGGACGAGAAACGCAAAATACGCGCCATTTTTATTTCCATCAATTTTAAGATGTCGTCTTTTTCTACCTCGCGAATAAACGAAGGTTTGTAAGGTTCTAAACGTTTGTCAATGTGCGCCACCGCCTCGTCCATGCTCTTACTTTCTTCAAACTCTTTGTCTTTATAAATGCGCTCTTCTATAAAGATACGTTCTAGCGACAAGGCAAAAATGCTTTCTTGCAATTCGGCTTTTTGAATCAGCAATTCTTCTTTTAGCAAGCGTAGCGTATTATCGGTAGAGAACTTAAGCACATCCGATACCGACAAGAAATGAGGTTTTTCTTGGTAAATAACGCAGCAGTTAGGCGCAATACTCAGTTCGCATCCCGTAAAGGCATACAATGCATCGATGGTTTTATCGGTAGAACGACCAGCTGGCAAATGCACCAAAATTTCTACTTGCGCTGCGGTATTATCGTCTACTTTTTTTATTTGAATTTTACCCTTATCGTTGGCTTTTAGAATGGACTCAATCAGTTTATCGGTGGTCATGCCATAGGGTATCTCGCTGATGCACAAGGTACGATTATCTACCTTGCTAATTTTGGCGCGCAATTTAACGCGGCTACCCATGGCCCCGTCGCGGTAACGGCTTACGTCAATGTAGCCTCCTGTTGGAAAATCGGGATAAAGTTCAAATTCTTCGCCCTTCAAATAGGCAATGGCAGCATCTATTACCTCGTTAAAGTTGTGGGGTAATATTTTGGTTTGTAAACCAACGGCAATACCTTCTACCCCTTGCACCAACAAAAGCGGAAATTTTACGGGCAATACAATGGGTTCTTTGTTACGACCATCGTACGATTGCTTCCACTCGGTTACTTTGGGGCTAAACACCACCTCTAACGCAAATTTGCTTAAACGTGCCTCGATGTAACGAGGTGCCGCTGCGCTATCGCCTGTAAGGATGTTTCCCCAGTTACCTTGGCAATCAATCAACAAATCTTTTTGACCCAATTGCACCAAAGCATTGCCAATAGAAGCATCACCGTGGGGGTGAAATTGCATGGTATGGCCCACAATATTGGCCACTTTGTTGTACCTTCCATCGTCCATACGACGCATAGAATGCAAAATACGACGTTGCACGGGTTTTAAACCATCGTACAAATTGGGTACAGCACGGTCTAGAATAACGTACGAGGCATAATCCAAAAACCAGTTTTGGAACATACCCGATAAATGGTGTTTTATCTTTTCGTTATTTAAATCTGGAACCACATAGGCCGTTTTAGAAACAGGTTTAGTTTCTTCTTGTTCAGAAACTTGGGATGTTTCTTGCAACGTACTTTCTACTTCTTTTGCGTCTAATTCTTTTTCCATGCAGTATATTTGGAGGTGATTTTAAGGTAAAATACAAAGTTTCGCCGTAAAATTACAAAAAACTACGAAAAAAGGCCTATATTTGCACTCCAATTTTTAAACAATTTCATAAACAAAAATACGCTATGGCTTCACAAGAAGATGTTTTTAAAAAATTAGTTGCCCACTGCAAAGAGTATGGTTTTGTATTCCCTTCGAGCGAAATCTACGATGGCGTAGGGGCTGTATACGATTATGGTCAAAACGGTGTTGAACTAAAAAATAACATCAAAAAATATTGGTGGGACAGCATGATTTTGTTGCACGAAAACATTGTTGGTATCGATGCGGCTATTTTTATGCACCCTACTACTTGGAAGGCCTCTGGACACGTTGACGCTTTCAACGACCCATTGATTGACAACCGCGATAGCAAAAAACGTTATCGTGCCGACGTATTGATTGAAGAACAATTGGCCAAATACGACGAAAAAATTGAAAAAGAATGCGAAAAAGCGGCTAAACGTTTTGGCGAAAGCTTTGATAAAGAAATGTTTATCCAAACCAATGGCCGTGTTCAAGAATACGTACAAAAACGCACTGAGTTGCACACTCGTTTTGCTAATGCACTAAACGACAACAACCTAGAAGAACTAAAACAAATCATTTTAGATTACGAAATTGTTTGTCCTATTAGCGGCACCAAAAACTGGACAGACGTACGTCAATTTAACTTGATGTTCTCGACCGAAATGGGTTCTACTGCCGATGGTGCTATGAAAATTTACCTACGTCCCGAAACCGCGCAAGGTATCTTTGTTAACTACTTGAACGTGCAAAAAACGGGTCGCATGAAAATTCCTTTTGGCATTGCCCAAATTGGTAAAGCATTCCGTAACGAAATTGTGGCTCGCCAATTTATTTTCCGTATGCGCGAATTTGAACAAATGGAAATGCAATTCTTTGTTCGTCCTGGCGAAGAAATGAAATGGTTTGAACACTGGAAATCGTTCCGCCTAAAATGGCACAAAGCCCTTGGCTTGGGCGACCACAAATACCGCTACCACGACCACGACAAATTGGCTCACTACGCCAATGCTGCTACCGACATTGAATTTGAAATGCCATTTGGCTTTAAAGAAGTAGAAGGCATTCACAGCCGTACCGACTTTGACTTAAGCCAACACGAACAATACTCGGGCAAAAACATCAAATACTTTGACCCAGAATTGAATCAATCGTACACTCCATACGTTATTGAAACCTCTATTGGTGTAGACCGTATGTTCCTTTCGATTATGTCGGCTGCTTACCAAGAAGAAAAACTAGAAGGTGGCGATACCCGTGTAGTACTTAAATTGCCTGCTGTATTGGCTCCTGTTAAGGCTTGCATCATGCCATTGGTTAAAAAAGATGGTCTACCCGAAAAAGCACGCGAAATTATGAACCAATTGAAATTTGATTTCAAATGTGCATACGACGAAAAAGACTCTATTGGTAAACGTTATCGTCGTCAAGATGCAGTGGGTACTCCTTTCTGTATTACCGTAGACCACCAAACCTTAGAAGACGGCATGGTTACCATTCGTCACCGCGACACCATGAGCCAAGAACGTGTTGCTATTGCTGATTTACACAGCATTATTGACGCACAAGTTAATATGAAAAACTTGTTTAAAAAGATTGTAGGTTAATCATTTATAACCCTTGCTGAAAGCACGAATGGCATTTGTCGGTTCGTGCTTTTTTTGTATTTTTGCGAACATGAAACCTCAACAACAGCTAATAAGACTAACTTGCTTTGCCTCTACATTAATGCTACTATTGGGCATTTTTGGGTGTGCTAACCGCGGTGCTGGTCCACAAGGTGGCCCAAAAGATACCGTTCCGCCCAAAGTAGTAAGTTGCACTCCCGTAAACGGCGCACTGCATGTAACTAGCAAGACATTTGATATTGAATTTGACGAACTAGTAAATGTAAACAATGCAGCACAAAACGTTACCATATCGCCTCCGCAGCAAGTAATGCCTACCATCAAATCGAGGGGTAAGGTAATTCGTGTTGTTTTTGAGGATTCATTGCAAGCCAATACTACTTATACCATAGAGTTTAACAAGGCCATAGTTGATAACAACGAAAAGAACCCATTAAACTCGTTTACATACGTTTTTTCTACAGGCGACCATATTGACTCGCTTGAAATTAGCGGTAAGGTTATTGATGCGGCTACCTTAGTAGCCTTAAAAGACATCAAGGTGGGCATTTACCGCGACCACTCCGATTCTGCCTTTTTAAAGAAACCATTTGATAGAATTGCTCTAACCAACGAAAAGGGCGATTTCACCGTAAGAAATGTATCACCAGGCAACTATCGTTTGTACGCACTAAAAGACCTTAGTAACACCAATTTTTACATCCCTACAGGGCCAGATATTGCTTTTTATGATTCTATCATTACCCCCGAAATGCACCTGCACGCCACTGCCGATACCCTTTGGAAAACGCCCGAAAAACTGGCCTACGACAGCGTAATCATCAATACATTTCCAGAAACGTATCCCAAGGATTTACTCTTAAAATCGTTTATAGAGGTGCCTCCTTGCCGTCAATTGCTAAAAAAACCAATACGATTAAAAAAGACACAGTTTCAACTTACCTTTGCCTGCCCACTGGATACGCTGCCTAGCATTGAGTTGCTTACCGACAGCCTTGCTGCAAAACCCTGGTATTGCAGGGAACGCATTCAACGTCGCGATTCGCTGGTGTATTGGATTACCGACTCTACCCTATATAAACAAGATACCCTAAAAATTGCGATTAACTATCAACGTGCCGATTCTGCCTTGCAACTGGTGGCAGCGCGCGATACGGTTTTACTAGTAGAAACCTATAACAAAAATAAAAAGAAAGAACACGCGGGCAACACGTTGCCTAACACACCACTTACCTTTAAGCACAATATAGGAAACAGACTAGAGGTGTACGATACCATTCGGTTTGAGTTTGACGAACCTATTGCCAACTTCCAAAAAGACAGCATTGGTCTATTTATTATTAAAGATACCACCGAAGTTTCGGTTCCATTTGACGTGCTATTAGACGACAGCATTTGTGCCGTCAAAGCCTACCTTCCATTTAAAAAAGAATTTGGCAAAAAATATCAATTACGTGTAGACTCGGCTGCCTTTGTTAGCATCTACGGTAATGCCAACCTACATTTTAACAAGCCGATAGATGTAAAACGTTTAGAGGACTATTCTAATTTGTACATTAAATTTCCTGTAGTGCCCGAACATGCCATTGTAGAGTTATTAGACAGCAAAGAACAGGTAGTAAAACGAAGCCGCATTGTAAAAAGAGAGGCCGCCTTTGAAGACTTAGCCCCCAACCGTTATGCGCTGCGCATGATTATTGATGCCAATAACAATGACAAATGGGATACCGGGGTTTTGCTAGAACATAAACAACCCGAAGAAGTATATTATTTTCCTAAAACCCTTAATTTAAGGGCCAACTGGGATGTAGAAGAGACGTGGGATATTACGGCAACGCCAATAGAAGCACAACGGCCTAAGGATTTAGCTAGCACCAAAAATAAGAAGCGATAAAAAAAAGGCAGAACCTTGCGTTCTGCCTTTTTTATCGCTTACTGCTAATTAAAGTTGAAATGCTGCTTTAACTGCCTCTACATAATCTGTTTTTTCCCACGTAAAGAGCTCTACCTCTTTGGTAATGATATTGCCTTCTGAACCCTTAAACTGTTTGGTAACTACTTGAGGAGTTCTACCCACATGGCCGTAAGAAGCGGTTTCTTGGTACATGGGCTGACGCAATTTTAATCGTTCTTCGATGGCTTTTGGGCGCATATCAAAGATTTCTTGAATTTTATCGGCAATTTCTCCATCGGTTAAGTTTACTTTTGCCGTACCGTAGGTGTTTACGTAAATGTTGGTAGGTTTAGCCACCCCAATGGCGTAGGCTACTTGTACCAACACTTCGTCGGCCAAACCTGCTGCCACCATGTTTTTGGCAATGTGACGTGCTGCATAAGCGGCAGAACGGTCTACTTTTGAAGGGTCCTTGCCAGAGAAAGCACCACCACCGTGCGCACCTTTGCCACCATAGGTATCTACAATGATTTTACGACCGGTTAAACCGGTATCGCCGTGAGGACCACCAATTACAAACTTGCCCGTTGGGTTTACATATAGGGTAAAATCGCCTTTGTTTAGGGCAGCATAACGTTGGTCTTTGGCAAATACGCGTGGTAGTAGAATCGTTTCTACATCGCTTTTAATTTGTGCCAACATGGCATCGTCATCGGCTAAAAACTCGTCATGTTGGGTAGAAACCACAATGGTATCGATGCGTTTGGGCTTGTTATCGTCGCCATATTCGATGGTTACTTGGCTTTTAGCATCGGGACGCAAATAGGTCATTTCTTGGCCTGCCACGCGAATAGCTGCCAATTCGCGCAACAAAGCGTGCGACAAATCAAGCGAAATGGGCATTAAATTAGCGGTTTCGTTGCACGCATAACCAAACATCATGCCTTGGTCGCCAGCGCCTTGGTCGTAGGGATTTTCGCGTTCTACACCGCGGTTAATATCGGGCGATTGTTCGTGAATAGCCGATAAAACGCCACACGATTTATACTCGAACATGTATTCGCTTTTGGTGTAACCGATGCCTTTAATTACTTTACGAGCCACCGATTGTACGTCTACGTATGCTGTAGATTTTACCTCGCCAGCCAACACTACTTGGCCCGTGGTTACTAAGGTTTCACACGCTACCTTGGATTGAGGATCTTGTGCTAAGAAATTGTCTAGTAAAGCGTCCGATATTTGATCGGCTACTTTATCGGGGTGTCCTGCCGACACCGATTCGGAAGAAAATAAATATCCCATACCTGAATTTATTAAAAAATTAAACGTATAGGGATAAATGAGATGCCGTGAAAAGAAGGCTTTGGAAGAAGGTCTTTTAGCATTTTTTTCTGTGGTTGCAAGCAATCAAATTTATCCACTCTTAATGGGCGCAAAGATACGGATTATTTTGTAAATTCGCAGTGTTTCTTATAAAAAATCATTTCTATCATGAATACCATCCAAGTTGACGACAGAACGTTTCAGCTGTACCTATCGGCCAAGGAAATTACCCAACGCGTAAGCGAAATGGCGCAAGAGCTACGCCAAGAATTAGCAGATACTAAAAACCTACTATTTGTAGGCATGCTATCGGGCAGTTTTGTGTTTGTGGCCGATTTTGTACGTGCCTACGGCAAGCCTGCCGAGGTGCAATTTGTAAAATGCTCGTCGTACCAAGGAACACAAAGTACTGGTTGTTTAAAAGAAGAACTAAGCCTAGGTGTTGAGGTAAAAGACAGGGTTGTGGTTATTTTAGAAGACATTATTGAAACGGGGCTTACCATGCAACAATTTGTAGAGCGCATAAAAAAAGGCCAACCCGCTTGTGTAAAAGTGGTTAGCCTATTTTATAAACCTCAGCTTAATAAGAGTACTGTTGTGCCCGACAAGGTTGGTTTTTCTATTCCTAACGATTTTATTGTAGGCTATGGATTGGACTACAACCAACAAGGCCGCAACCTACCCGATGTTTATTCGGTAATTTAATATAGTTTGCCAATTACCCACATTTTGAACGATGCAGGAGCACAGTCGATTATAAACGACAAGGCCTTGTAGCTAAAGCCAGGGATATTGCGCATGGGCATGCGTTTTCTTTTTAGTAAACGCAACATGGTTTTGGCAATGGCGTCGGGACTCATGCCGTTTTGTTCGTCTTTTTCCATGGTTTGTACCGCCTTAAGCATGTTTTTGGTGTACACCGATTGCTCTAGTTTAGACGCCTCGGTATATTTTCGGGCATTGGTAAAGTTGGTTTTTACATCACCAGGCATAACACAGGCACATTGTATGCCAAATGGTTTTACCTCTAGGCTCAACGCTTCTGTAAAGGCCAAAATAGCCGATTTTACCGACGAGTAAAAAGTTTGGTAAGGAATAGGTGCTACGGCTGCCATAGACGATACCGTAATGATTTTACCCCATCCTTGCTTACGCAATTGAGGCAAACAAGCTTGCACGGTATTTACCACGCCGTAGTAATTGGTAGCGAATTGATATTCCAGTTCGGCAAGCGAGGTATCTTCTACTGCCCCTGCTATGCCATTGCCGGCATTGCAAATAACGCCATAAATACCCCCCTGTTCGTTTACTATTTGAGCAACGGCTTTTTGTAAGGTCTCTGGTTGAGTTACATCGGCCTGAATAGAAATCAATTTGCCGCCCGATTTTGTATCTTCCTGGCATTCGCATCCACTACGCGATAGTGCATACACTGTGTAACCGTTTTTCATTAAACACCATGCAGTAGCCTTGCCAATACCTGCACTACCACCCGTTAGTAAAATTGCTTTGTTCATACCTATACGTAATTAATCTACTTGCAAAGATATACAATTCTTGTTAAATTTGTGCCGCAACACAATAACTACCCTTACTTTCTTGTTTATGAGATAGTAACCGATTTGTCCATAAAACATGAACATCGAAATTAAACAAATTACTACCCGTAAGGAACTAAAACGTTTTGTACAATTTGCGCTTGATTTGTACAACAACAATCCGTTTTATTGCCCACCTATTATACACGATGAGCTGAACACCTTATCGGAAAAGGTGAACCCCGCCTTTGAAATATGCGAGGCGGCCTACTTTATGGCATACAAGGGGCAAACGGCTGTTGGACGCATAGCTGGCATTATAAACCATGCAGGCAATGCCCTTTGGAAGAAACCTTGCCTACGATTTGGTTGGTTTGATTTTGTGGATGACTTGGCGGTTTCTAAGGCCTTACTAGATGCCGTTATTGCTTGGGGCAAAGAAAAAGGCATGCAAGAAGCATTTGGCCCCGTTGGGTTTACCGATTTTGACCACCAAGGTTTGCTTATTGAGGGGTTTCAATACCTATCGCCCATAGCTTCGCTTTACAATTACCCTTACTACAAAAAACACTACCAAGCATACGGCCTACAAGGGCAAAAGGATTGGATAGAAATTCACTCAGGTTTGGTACATCAAATTCCTGCCGACCTGAGCCAAATGTGTACCTATGCAGAAGAACATTTTAAGGTAAAAGTGGTAAAGGTAAAATCAAAAGAGGAATTGATAAAACGCTATGGATATAGCTTTTTTGATGTTTTCGATGCCACCAACAGTCCTTTTAACAATAGTTTCCCACTTACCAGGGGGCAAAAGCACTACTATGCCGACATGTTTATTCGTTTCCTTAATTACGATTTTGTTACCCTGGTAGCCAATGAAAAAGACGAGATTGTACAAGTTTGTGTTTGCATGCCCAACATTACCAAGGCACTACAAAAGGCCAAGGGCAAACTCTTCCCTTTTGGTTGGTGGCACATTTTGCGCACCATGCGCGCCAAACAGTTTGAACAAATAGACTTCTTGCTATACGCTACTCGCCCCGACTATCAAAAAAAGGGCATCAATGCCTTATTATTTAAAGACTTGATACCCATTTTTAAGAAATATGGTGTAAAATATTCCGAGTCGGGCCCCATTCTAGAGGGCAGCGCCATTGGAACCGCCCAACTGGAATACTTCAATTCGAAACGTCACAAAAAACGCAGAACCTACTCCATAGAGTTATAAAAAAGATGGCGACTGTTATAGTCGCCATTCTTTTTTTATTATAGTTGTTTGATATATGCTCTACGACGTTTATAAAACTCGTGTTCCAAGTATTGGAAGTTAGCTTGGTTTTTGGTGTTGGTTTCCAACACAGCCGTTACGCGAGCTTCTTTGATGCCGTATTTGTGGTAACGTGGAATTTGGTCGATAAACAACAACGAGTTAAGCCCTTTGTTTTGATAATCGGGACGTAC
>ERZ808032.66-NODE-66-length-16243-cov-3.317580_pt1 | contig 16243 bp, 13 predicted proteins | sample MGYA00380187_ERZ808032 | MGnify/ENA primary metagenome ERZ808032 (study PRJEB31490, sample SAMN06133378) | cow dung metagenome | isolation source: M10 | host: cow | place: China: Chengdu | collected 2015-05 ...
AAGCCGTCAGAAAAATCTAACATCGTCCTTTATCAGTATTTGGGTGAATTGCGCGTTAGACAAAAAAGACACAAAGAGGCATTGGAAGCATTCTCTACCGGCCTGCAATTAAATCCGGCATTCCAACCCATTTTGCTGGATCGTGCCTCACTCTATATTGAGACCAACAACCTCCCTCTTGCTCTTTGTGACCTTAATGACATATTAACAGTCAATCCCGACAACTGCGATGCACTGTTCTTTCGTGCCTACATCTATGCAGAACAGAAGCTTAATTCTAAATCACGAATAGATTACGAACACCTTATAACCCTTCAACCCAGGCACCAAAAGGCCCGCATCGGCCTTGCCTTGCTATGTGATAATGACAAGCGCCCCCACGAGGCGATGGAACATATGGATGTACTGCTTAGGTATTGGCCAGACAATGCTACCATTTATGCAATACGTGGTGGCATGTTCCAAAAGAGGAGGCAATATGAAATGGCACTCAAAGACATCAACAAGGCAATTGAATTAGAACCCGAAAATCCCGACTTTTACATTTCACGCGCCCTGCTATACAAGGACTTCCGCAAGAACAAGCTTGCCCTGGCTGATTTCCGCAAAGCCGTTGCCCTAGGCGCATCAGCAGAAGAGTGCGCCTCATTAATGATAGAACCAATTGAGACTAAGAAAAAGTAATTCCCTTGGAGACTCTGCATAGGCCTCCAACTTTTCTTGTTTTAGATTTGGTATCTACAGAAAATATACTACCTTTGCACGCCGAAATGATATACGAATTGACACTAATCATGAAGCAAAAGTTGATATTTTTCCTATACATATTAGTACTCATACTACCAAACATAATACTCTGCATCACGGAAACAATGCCCCTTAGCGGCAAATTGGTACAAATACTTATTCCATTAGGTTTTTACTGGTTTACTTTAAGCCTTTCCGCATACAAGTCCAAGACCTTATGGTGGATGTTTCCTTTTATATTCCTTGCAGCCTTTAATATCGTTCTCAGCTACCTTTTCGGCAAGGGCATAATTGCTGTTGACATGTGGCTAAACCTCACCACAAGCAGCCCTAGTGAAATGGGAGAAATGCTTTCACAAATTTATCCTAGCGTTGTTGCTGTAGTACTTATCTATATCCCAACACTTATTTATGCAACGTACGATATTTACAAGAAAAACAAACTACCCCAGAACTTCCTAAAGAAACAGAGAGTTATTGCATTAACCATTCTTGGTTTTGCCTGCCCCTGCTCGATAATTGCCATACAAACAAGGAATTGGTCAATCCTAAATGACCTTTTTCCCATCAATGTAAGTTATAATTTTTATTTAGCTATAGAACGCCAGAAACTAAGCGAAAACTATCTGGAAAACAGCAAAGAGTTCTGCTTCAATGCCATTGACACAAGCAACGACTCTATTCCTAAAGTGCTCATGCTTGTCATTGGAGAAACTAGCCGTGCGGCAAATTGGCAATTAAGCGGATACAACAGAGAAACAACTCCTCTACTGTCCCGCACCGAAAATCTGATATTCTTCAAAGATTGCATGTCGCAAAGCAATACTACACACAAAAGCATACCCATAATCCTTTCTCCTGCCACAGCGGATAAATTCGACGTGCTATATCACTCCAAAGGTCTGCTAGCAGCATATAACGAAGCAAAGTACCATACAGTATTTATTAGCAATCAACCCCGTAACAAATCCTTCAATGATTATTTGGGTGAGCAAGCACAAGAGGTTACATTCTTGCGCGATAGTCTTTCTGGCACTCCAATGGATTCTCTCTTGATACCAGAAATACAGCATGCTTTAACTCGCACAAATAAAAATATGCTGATTGTGGTACACACCTATGGAAGCCACAGCACATACTCTGACAGATATCAACGTCATCATGCTTACTTCAAACCGGACCAAGCACTCAAGTCCACAAAGGAAAATAGAGATATACTTATCAACGCTTATGACAATAGCATTAGATATACAGATAAAATTCTACACAACATCATTACAAAACTTCAGACGCTAGACATACCTGCAGCAATGCTATTTGTTAGTGATCATGGAGAAGACATATATGACGATAACAGAAACCTCTTTCTCCATGCCTCACCTTGGCCTAGCTACTACCAGATGCATGTTCCTTTTTTCATTTGGACAAACGAAAAGTACCGCAACCTATACCCAGAAAGGGTCTCTCTTCTGGAATCCAGAAAATCCGAACCAATACAGACCGATTGCGTTTTCCCTACCATGCTTGGACTGGCGGGCATAAGCACTCCATTAGGTCAAGATTCGCTATCGCTCACCTCTGATAAATATGTAACCAAGAAAAATAGGACTTACCTTAATGATCATAACGAGTCCCTAACATTTGACTGGTGCCTTGAATCATTGGATTTTAAAGTAATGCAATTACAAGGAGTAAGAACACATTAATTTAAATGGAAACAAACAATACTATGAATATACAAGAAAAAATTGTTAAAATAATTACCGCCATACAAGAAGCAGGACAAGGATTGACTCGCGAACAATTGCAAGATATCCTTATAGGCAAAAATTCCGATAATATCCAAGAATTAAAGTTTGACAAGCTTGAATCTTTTGCAAGCGCCAAGGAACTTGGGGGCGACGATTGGGACGTTGTTTTTGACAAAGCTATAGCAGAGGGCCTCCTAAAGATCAAAAACCAGAAGAATCAGACCCTCACATATACCCCAGAAGGCAAAAAATTTCGCAAAAAACCATATTCAATAAATATGAATAGCGATTGCAATAATGACTTCGACGATTGCGATTCTGACCAGGATATGGCTATACGAGGCGGCAACCTCGGCCAAAACACGAGTGAACGCAGCAAACGACAAATAAAGCTAATACAGGCAATTGACCGCAAAATTGCCTTAGATGATTTTGCAGAAAACGAAAACATTGACCTTGATGATGTTTTGGATGACCTCGAAACCCTTCTTGTCCACGGCAAGCGCATGGATATCGGTTACTTTGTTAATGAGATAATAAATGCTGACGATATAGCAGAGGTCAAAGACAGTTTGCCCTCGGGTAAGTTCGATATAAAAAACATGCGGAAAGAATGGGGAGACGTCTACAACGAGCAAGAACTAAGACTCCTCAGATACATACTTTCATAACTTAGCCAAAGGTACATAAAAAAAGAAGGTTGTCATCACGACAACCAATCTTTCGTTAACCTTAAATCTAATACCATGAAAAACACGATGCAAAGGTACGCCTTTTTCGCAAAAAAGCAACAACTTGATTTATCTTTTTACAACTTACATCTGTTTTATTGATTTATATCAATTACAGACAAACTAAATTTCTCGTGAAGCAAAAAGTTGGAGTTACTCTGCATTTATCAATACCGTTGCATACGCTGATATACCTTCCTCACGGCCAGTGAAGCCTAATTTCTCCGTTGTAGTGGCCTTGATGCTTACACAATCCTCATCAACACCCATACATTGCGCAAGACAATACTGCATGGCTGGTATATGAGGCTTTAGTTTGGGGCGTTCGGCACAAACCGTTGCATCAACATTACCAACCGTATAGCCTTTCGATGCAATTAACTCAACAGTACGCCGTAAAAGTATTTTGCTATCTATATTTTTATATTCATTCCCCGTATCAGGAAAATGGTACCCTATATCACGCATATTTGCAGCGCCTAAAAGCGCATCACAAATAGCATGAATCAACACATCTGCATCGCTGTGTCCCAAAAGTCCCATGTTGTGATCTATTTTTATACCCCCCAGCCACAGTTCGCGATCTACAACCAACTGATGCACATCAAAGCCAAATCCAACTCTAATTTTCATAACAACTATTTCTCTTTTTACTACATTGACGGCGGCAACTTATCTAACAAAGCCTTCATAAAAGGTTCAGGTATCTGAACCAGCCTTTCATGTAGATAGGACAACAAATCCTCTAATATTACAAAAGGAATATTAAATTGCGTTGCACGACTTGCATTATAATATTCCTCTATGCATTGGCATATAATCGCAGGCATATCCTTTGGCATAATTATCAATTCCGTTTTCTCATCGATTTCTGTATTGACATATGCTCCTATGCAACCCATTAGTTGAGGCAATTCATGCATCTGCTCAACTAATGACACATGCATATAAATCTCTTTTCCATAAAGAGAGTGGTTGGAACAAAGCGAAAATGGTGAGCATGGGCGTGTGTTTTTCAACCCCTCTATTTCTGGAGCATTCCAATAAAGATGTTCTTTTGTGAGATGAAGTTTTTTTGATACTATTTCTTCTGTATGGTATACTGCATATCTCCCCTTGTCAATTTCTTCAAAATCAGCCAAGGATAATAGTTTTATATTAAAACCGTCGTGAACATACATACGCCAATAGTCCATGACAACCTCATTTGGCATCTCACCAACCAACAAAAAATGGGTATTCCTTTGCAAAGCATCAAATCTCACCTCAGAGGCTCCCAGCTTTAGCAATTTACCTTTCAATGCTTGGCGACCTAAAGTAAAAACACCCGTAACCGACACCTTGCGATTAAGGAAGGGGCACAATTCCTTATGCTCAAGATCAAATTCATCAAACAAAGAAAGTTGTTCTACATGCATATTCCTACTATTAACACCACTTGCAAAAATACAATTATTTTTATAATTTATGGCATTGCTCAGCCTTTTATTCCACAAAAAAATATTCCATCTATATTTTTAATGATAAAAGTTGTACCTTTACATCGCAGTTTTAAAAAGATACCTTCAAACATATGGCTACACAACAACAAATACAGATTCAGTTCAAATTAAATGATGTTCGTCAAGTTCAATTTGCAACGCTATGCAACGAATGGCCCGAAGGCGAACTTCAAGTAGGCAATCAGATACATTTCAGTAGCGACACACAGAATCGCCTGATTAGATGTTTATTGAATATAGAATACAAAAAAAACGACATAACACAAATCCTACTCTCAGTAGAAAGTGTCTTTGAATTTTCACGTGAGTCATGGTCTTCTATGTACGATTTGAACGGCGACCAGTGGATAATCCCTGTTGGACTTGTGCACCACCTTACCGACATAACAATAGGTGCCACGAGGGGCATCCTTGCCGTCCGCACAGAGGATGCCGGTTTCCCTAGGGCCATGTTGCCACTTGTCAATCCACAACAATTTATGCGTGATAATTTGCGTTTTCCCCGCAACACATCCCCACAAGCAGAGGCATAATGCAATACACACCAAAATTAGATGTGCACACGCACACCATCGTTTCTGGTCATGCATATAGCACCATACAGGAAATGGCAATGAGGGCATCTAGTCTAGGACTGGATATTCTTGGAATAACGGAACATGCGCCAGGCATACCAGGCACATGTGACCCAATCTATTTCCGTAACCTCCATATTGTGCCAAGAGAAATGTATGGTGTTAAACTCTTGCTAGGTGCAGAACTCAATATCCTAGACAAAAGCGGCACTATTGATTTAGACGAAGAGTACTATCGTATTCTTGACCTACGCATTGCAGGCATCCACACCCTATGCTGGAAATGTGGCACTCGTGATGAAAACACAAACGGAGTGCTTAATGTCATACGCAACCCTTGGGTACAAATCATATCACATCCAGGAGATGGTGCTGCCGAACTGGATTTAAAACCTCTTGTCTTGGCAGCAGGAGAGAACAAAACCCTTTTGGAAATAAACAACAGCAGCTTGATTCCAGCAAGAGGCAAAGCACATGCCTACGCTAACAATCTGGAGATTTTAAGGTTAAGCCGCAAACAAGGTATTCCTGTCATACTTGGCAGTGATGCCCATATTTCTTTCTCTGTTGCCGACTACAAATACCTATGGAAATTGATAGATGAGACTCAATTCCCACCAGAGTTAATTATGAATTATTGGCCAGATGAGTTTTTGGCATACATTTCTTGATTTAATTCTGCCTAGGCACTGCCTTGCCTGCGGAGAAGAACTGAATAGTTCAGAACGAGATTTATGCAACGTCTGTCTTTTTAGTGCAGAATATATCACATGGAACAGTGCTACGGATAACCCCTTTTTACGAACTATTTGGAACAATCATGATGTTGAAGCGGCAGGAAGTTCCTTTTACTATAGTCCGGAAGCAAAAATTCACAATGTCTTTATTGCTATAAAATACCAAGGATATGCACAACTGGGCAAGAAACTTGCATATCTCTCTTTCCCTTATTGGAATTCATTAGGACTTGGCAAGGGCGCAGAGTATATAATCCCTGTTCCCTTGTCGAAAAGAAGGAAGATCAAACGTGGCTATAACCAAGCGGAATGGATAGCACAAGGCATATCCTTACAAACTGGCATCCCTGTTAATTGCAATATTTTAAAACGTATTCGCAACAACCCAAGCCAAACACATAAAACCGGGAATGAGCGCAAGGAGAATACCGCCAATATCTTTAAAATAAAGGACAACTGCATAGATTTAAATGACAAAACCATACTACTTGTTGACGATATCATGACTACCGGAGCAACGTTGTGCGACTGCATCCGGGCTCTTCGAGAATACTTTCCAAATATTAAAATACAACTATACACACTAGGCTTTACTAAACAAAACTAAACTAGTTCAAGACATGAACAACATACTAATGACACCCGATATTTGCATGATGTTTCTTGTATGGTCATACTATTACCATGATATTATGCCTGAAAAAAATACCAGTTATGCAGAATATGATATTTTTAGTAGCACAGACGTTACCAAAGTCGACAAGATAAAGGAAGCCCTATTAAATTGCTTTGAAGAAGAGTCTGTAATAAGAGCATGTTTTCAGTTTAGGCGAGCAAAAGAAACGGGCGAACCTTGTCCGTATTCTCAAGAGATGCTTGATAATATGTTTGCTCGCAGAAAATAAGCCCTCATTCATTTTACTATTTATTTTATTTCCATATCCACCACTAACGGAAGGTGGTCGCTTAGGCCACCTATGTAATTAGTCCCTCCATAGGTGCGATGTGGAATATTTTTTGTCGTACGCAACAGCCATGAGAAACGACACTCGCGCGATGTTCCTATAACATAAGGTTTCAAGGCATGAGAAACGAGGATATGATCTATATATCCCCATATACCTCTGAAATAATAGGTTCCACGCACCGTATTAGAACCATTGCCAACCTTTAGCAACAGCGGAGATAGTGTCGACGAAAGTTCATCAAACAATCCATCACCTTCTTCAGCATTAAAGTCTCCCATTACAATCACATTGCGTCCCCTTAGTGAATCCAACATAGTTGTCAAGGTTTTAGTTGCCAGAGAACGCAATTGCCGTGTTGAGCGATTATTATTCCTACGACTAGGCAAATGTACTACACATACGTGAACAGTATCACTTCCTATCTTACCACATGCCAATAATATATCCCTAGTAGGCCTCAACCCATTTTCAACTGCCGGTACGCTTAAAGCTTTCCAATGCAACAAGGAGAACATCTTCGGATTATACAAAAGCGCAACATCCACACCACGCTCGTCAGGAGAATTTGTAACAAGATATCTATAGTGTGCATTCCACAATGCAGTACGACGTGTCAAATCACGCAATACTGTATCATTTTCTATTTCCTGCAGGCCAACTAGCATTGGCAATTCCATAGCCGCAATAGTTTGCGATATACCACGTAACTTACGCCAATAGCGTCCACAGTTCCATTCACGTTCGGCAGAAGGCAGGAATTCCCAATCATTCTTGCCTTCGTCATGCAAAGTATCAAATGCATTTTCTATATTCCACGTTGCGACACGAAACCTCTGTCCCTCAAGAAAAAGTGCAGGAAATAGTACAAATAGTGTAACGAATAAAAACCTCATACTAGCAAAGATAGCAAAAAGATATATTCACTGAGCTGTTTTGTAATACTTTTTTTATAAATTTGTACAGAAATTCATATCACAATGGCAGATATCAAACAGTCTTCAAGTGGAACGACACACCACTTGAACAATATGTACCAAAACTGGTTTTTAGACTATGCGTCGTATGTTATTTTAGAGCGTGCCGTACCACACATCGGCGATGGTTTCAAACCGGTACAGCGTCGCATTCTACATTCAATGAAACGAATGGATGACGGACGATATAACAAAGTGGCAAATATCGTCGGTCACACTATGCAGTTTCACCCTCATGGCGATGCCAGTATTAAAGACGCTCTGGTACAATTGGGACAAAAAGAATTACTGATTGACTGTCAAGGAAACTGGGGCAACATTCTTACCGGAGATGATGCTGCAGCTGCACGTTACATTGAGGCACGCCTATCAAAATTTGCTTTAGACATTGTTTTCAACGCCAAAACCACAGAGTGGAAACTTAGTTATGACGGCAGGAACAAGGAACCGGTGGCTTTGCCCGTGAAGTTCCCATTGTTGTTGGCACAGGGAGCTGAGGGTATTGCCGTAGGTTTGTCGTGCAAGATTCTGCCACATAACGTTGGCGAGATTTGCGAGGCAGCCATTAAGTACCTTCGTGACGAGGAGTTTCATCTCTATCCCGACTTCCCCACGGGAGGTAGCATTGACGTGAGCCGATACAACGACGGCCAGCGTGGCGGTGCCGTGCGTGTGAGAGCCAAGATAGAGAAGCGCGACAACAAGACTCTGGCCATCACGGAGATACCTTTTGGCAAGACTACAGGTACGGCGTCAAAACCCTCGACATTCATAGATTCTATACTGAAGGCTGCCGAGAAGGGCAAGATAAAGGTGCGCAAGGTGGAGGACATGACCTCGGCCAATGTGGAGATACTGGTACACCTCACTCCCGGCGCTTCGTCGGACAAGACAATAGATGCCCTGTATGCCTGCACGGATTGCGAGGTGAGCATAAGTCCCAACTGTTGTGTCATCGATGACAGGAAACCTCAGTTCCTTACCGTCAGCGACGTATTGCGCCGTTCTGTGGACAACACTCTAGAACTTTTGCGTCAGGAAAGGCTTATCCGCAAGGGCGAACTCTTGGAACAGTTGCACTTCGCTTCGCTGGAACAGATATTCATAGAGGAGCGCATCTATAAGGACAAGAAGTTTGAGAATGCCAAAACCATGGACGAGGCTTGCGAATGGATTGACGAACGCCTGACACCATGGTACTCCAAGATGGTGCGCGAGGTTACCAAGGACGACATTCTGCGCCTGATGGAGATAAAGATGGCACGCATACTGAAGTTCAACAAGGACAAAGCCGAGGAACTGATGGCACGCATCCGCGAGGAACTGGCACAGATAGACAAGGAACTTGCCAACATGGTGGAGGTAACTTGCCAGTGGTTCCAGTTTATCCTGGACAAATACGGCAAGGACCATCCGCGCCTGACGGAGATAAAGAACTTCGACACCATTTCCGCTGCTACGGTGGTGGAGGCCAACGAGAAACTATACATCAACCGAGAGGAAGGTTTCATTGGAACCTCGCTTAAAAAGGACGAATACATCTGCAACTGCTCCGACATAGATGATATTATTATCTTCTACAAAGACGGAACATACAAGGTTGTCAAGGTGGCAGACAAGATTTTTGTCGGCGAGACAGAACGTTCAAAAAAAGAGAAACGCAAAGTTGAAATTATGCATGTTGCCATATTTAAAAAGAGTGACAGCCGCATCATTTACAATGCCGTATATCGCGATGGTAAAGCTGGCAACTATTATGTCAAACGTTTTAATGTTACTAGTCTGACAAGAGACAGAGAATACGATCTTACAAAGGGCACACCTGGCAGTAAGGTTATTTACTTCACTGCTAACCCCAATGGAGAAGCCGAGGTTATAAAGATTGTAATGAAACCCAATCCAAAGTTAAAGAAAGTATTCTTTGATTATGATTTCTCTATTCTTGCCATCAAGGGACGTGCATCTATGGGCAACCTGCTATCTAAAAATGAGATTGCACGCATCACTCTTAAGAGTCACGGAGGCAGCACCCTCGGTGGACGCAAGGTGTGGTGGGACCCCGACGTGAATCGTATCAACTATGACGAACAAGGCACTTATATTGGCGAATTCAATAGCGGTGACCAGATACTTGTTATTCTGCCCAATGGCGACTTCTACGTTACCAACTTTGACACCAACAACCACTACGAGAATAGTATCCTACGCATAGAGAAGTACGATTCCGGAAAGATATGGACGGCCGTACTCTTCGACAAGGATCAAAGTGGTTATGCATACGTGAAGCGATTCCCATTGGAGGCGACATCGCGCAAGCAGAACTTCCTTGGCGAGAACCCCGACAACGAACTGCTTCTTATAACCGATACGGTCTATCCACGCATCAAGGTGACTATGGGAGGGGCCGACAATTTCCGAGAGCCAATAGAACTGGATGCCGAGGAATTCATAGGAGTGAAGAGTTTCAAGGCCAGGGGCAAGCGTATTACAACACTTAACGTTGCTGGGGTTGAGGAGCTGGAACCACTGCGATTCCCAGAAGAACCTGCTGCCGAGGAAAAGACCGGTATAGAGGACGAGGAAGAAAACTTGGATCCAGATGCTGGCAAAAGCCAGCAAGATGTGGCAGACGAACTCACTGGACAGATGCATTTGTTTGAGTAAATACAATATTGTTAATTCATGACAATGTCTCGAAGTCTGCTGACAAGCATTGCGATGACTCTCGCAATACTATCCATGCCCCTTCGCCTCGTGGCGCAATCGGCGGGGGACTCCATACGCACCCACTCCTTTGTCTTGGGCATAGGTTCATCACACCAGCTGGATACATATCTGTCGCCACTGAATTACACCGGCTATCAATTGTCGTTCGTTCGCGAAACTCTGCGAATGACACGCCTTGCCAACCGGCGTGTGTCTTTCCAAAGCCTGTGGCAAGGAACCTTCTCGCAAACCTCCAACATTTCGGGCACAGCCATTGATTGGGGGGGACACATAGGATACGATGCTTTGTGGCACTACAACTGGACACCAGCGCAGGAACTCCGATTTATGGCAGGTGGAGCTATCGGAGCAGATGCTGGGTTGCTATATAATTCCCGTGGAGGCAATAATCCTGCCCAAGGCAGGGTATGCGTGGACCTGTCCGCTTCCGTGATGGCAATATACAAATTCCGTTTGTGGGGACTTGATTTAGGGGTCAGGTATCAAGCAAACATGCCAGTGGCAGGTATGATGTTTTCGCCTCAGTTCGGGCAAAGTTACTACGAAATAGGAAACGGACATGCCGATGGAATCACCTGCTTTTCCTACCCGGGTAATGCATTCAGTTTGTGGCAACAACTTACCATGGATATTCCCCTTGGCAAGTACACGGTCATGAGGGTTGGCTATCTGTGCGACATCAGGCAAAGTCATGTTCATGGCATCAAGGTGCACGACCGCTCACATTCCTTCATGATTGGTTTTGTAAAGCACTTCCGCAAGGTAAGAAAGGCAGAGCGGAAGACTTCAGTGATATTGTAGTGTAATGTTTACAGAAACAGACGGATGAAAAGACTATTCCTTATTATATTATCAGTACTGCCGCTTACCTCATGTGTGGATGAGGTGCAATTCGAGAATACACCTGAGGGTAATCTTGAGGCACTTTGGAAGATTATAGACGAGCACTACTGCTTCCTTGACTATAAGGCAGAGGCCATAGGCTTGGATTGGGACGAGGTGCACGCAAGGTATCGTGGCAAGCTGGACAAGGATATGACCTCTACGCAATTGCAGGAAGTGCTTTGCAATATGCTTAGCGAACTACAAGACGGGCATGTCAACCTTTATACCGCTTCTGATGTGGGACGCTATTGGGCATGGAAGGAGGATTATCCCTCCAACCTGAACGAAGAAATCAGGGAAACATACCTGGGCAAGGACTACCGTATAGCGGCAGGCTTGTATTACCGTATATTGGATGACAATGTGGGGTACATCGTTTACCATAGTTTCTCCTCCGGCATAGGCGAGGGCAACATTGCCGAGGTTCTGCATCATCTGCGTTTGTGTTCGGGCCTGATTATAGATGTCCGGGGCAACGGAGGAGGACAGTTGGATTATGCCCAACGATTGGCATCGCACTTTACCAACGAACGCATACTGACGGGTTACCGTTCTTACAAGACGGGCACAGGACATTCCGACTTCTCGGAACTAAGTCCCGAGTATCTGGAACCGAGCACAACTATCCGTTGGCAGAAGCCTGCCATAGTGCTGACCAACCGTGGATGCTACAGTGCCACAAATACCTTCGTTCGCGACATGCTATGTTGCCCTAATGTCCGCACCTTGGGCGACAGGACAGGCGGCGGTGGTGGCATGCCTTTTACCAGCGAACTGCCCAATGGCTGGCTGGTGCGTTTCAGCGCCTGCCCTCAGTATGACAAGCAGAAGCAGCACATAGAATTCGGTATCCCTCCCACCATTCCATGCGAGTTGAAGGCCGAGGATGTGGCAAAGGGCAAGGATACTTTGATAGAGACAGCACGCAAGTTGCTCTGAGAAAGTTAAACGGCAATACGTACGCAAGAATGAAGAACCTACGTTATATGGTGATATTTCCGTTACTGATGATTGCGGTGTCCGTTATCACAGGATGGAGATGCTATGACAAGGCTAAGACTGAGATGGCGGAAGACCTGAACCAGGCACTTCAACGTACGGCACTAACAGATGCCACCGTGGAAGGTATACTTGACTCCTTGTCCTCTATGTCGGGGGGTCCCATGCTTACCTTCAACGGAAATCACCATGGCTTTGCCAACTTTTTGCGTATTTCTTCCCTTCGTGATACGGCACATGTCTCTTACTCTATGGTTCAGGTTCAAGGTGACGGTAATGACATCGGGACACCCCATGCACGTATATGCAGTGACACAATAATGCTGGCAGGATGCGGTACCAAAGGGGACGAGGTGGTTCTTGCGGTGCGTGCCTATGCCAATCCCTCTATGGCAAGCGTGTTCGGTCATGCCGGCATGGAATGGTCTATGCTTTCTTGCCTTGCGGGTTTGCTGACGCTTGTCTTTATGCTTGCCAACCGCAGGCTTTTCAAAGTGGTGGCTGTCCATTCATCCATGCGTGCTAACCTAACTCTGACTCCCATGCAGGAACAGCTTATGAACATGTTTCTGGAAAGTCCCACCCGTACTCTTACTAAAGAGGAGATATGCTCTGCCCTTTGGCCAAAGAAGGACAATCCCGATGATACACTATATACCTTTATCAGCAGAATGAAGTCTTCGTTGGCAAGACAATCTTCTTCATACAGGATAGAGAACAAGAGAGGGCGGGAATACTTCCTTGCCGATGAAAAGGGAGATTTTGTCCGTCGGTAGTGTTGATGAGGTAATGCCGTACATTGCTTTAGGGTAATTGTAAGGGTAATGTAAGGTAGATTTTGCATGAAGGTGTGCCCTTTGTTCATACCTTTGCCGGAGAAACCAAATCTGTGCAATCATGCAACAAGTCCGATTCAAGTTTATTGACCGTATCGTGGGGTGGCTGGTCTTTGCCATTGCCGCCACGGTCTATTGCCTTACGGTAGAACCCACTGCCAGCCTGTGGGATTGCTCCGAGTTCATCATTTCCGCATATAAACTGGAGATAGGTCATCCGCCAGGTGCGCCGTTCTTCATGCTTACGGCTAATCTGTTCTCCCAGTTTGCTTCCGACCCTTCGCAGGTGGCATTTATGGTGAACATCATGTCTGCCTTGCTCAGTGCCGCTTGCATAATGCTTCTGTTTTGGACGGTATCGCATCTGATGCGCCGTCTGGTGTGCGGTTATGGCGAGGTGGTACGTGTGCAGGACCTCCTTTTGATAGAAGGATCTGCCATGGTGGGTGCTTTCGCCTACATGTTCAGCGACTCCTTCTGGTATTCTGCCGTTGAAGCAGAGGTTTATGCCTATTCCTCTTTTCTTACCACCCTTGTGTTTTGGCTGGTGCTCAAATGGGAGGACGAGGCAGATAGTCCTAACTCTAAGCGTTGGATATTGCTTATCTCATATCTTATAGGCCTTTCCATTGGTGTGCATATGCTGAATCTCCTTTGCATACCTGCCATGGTGTTGGTTTACTATTTCAGGAAAACGAAACAGGCATCCATGTTGGGAGTATGCAAGGCCCTGTCAATTAGTTTTCTTTTGCTCGGCGGCATACTATATGGGCTTGTTCCCGGTGTATTGTGGCTGGCAGGCAGGGCGGAACTTTTGGCCGTTAATCTGTTAGGACTTCCCTTCAATTCCGGACTTGCAGGCTTTATCCTATTGCTTTCCGTACTGATTGTTTGGGGATTGATCCGTTGGAATGGAACAAGGAGGCTTGTGTTGTCCTGTGTAACCTTGATACTTGTGGGATTCAGTTGCTATGGCGTCATCCTTGTCCGTTCCTCCGCCAATCCGCCTATGGACGAGAATTCTCCGGAAGATGTCTTTGCCTTGAAGCGCTATCTCAATAGAGAGCAGTACGGGGACCATCCCTTGTTCTATGGGCCTACCTACAAGGCAAAGCCTGAGTACGAGCATAAGGGCGACTTTATGGTTGCCAAACGCAAAGAGGGGGAGACCATCTACCGCAAGTCGGACAAGACGGGGCGCTACATGGATGTGGGCAAAAAGATGGAGTACGTTTATGACCATAATATGCTTTTCCCACGCATGCACTCTTCACGTCATGCCAGGGCTTACGAGCAGTGGATGGGAGGCGTGGAAGGTCCTACGATGAAGGAAAACATCGGTTTCTTCGTGTCCTACCAGTTATATTATATGTATATAAGGTACTTCTTGTGGAACTTCGTGGGCAGACAGAACGACATTCCTGGTAATGGCGAAACGGAGCACGGCAACTGGATAACGGGTATAGATGTCATAGACGGTTTGCTTTTGGGGTGTGACATGAACAAAATCCCTTCCGACTTGAAAGAAAATAAGGGACGCAATGTCTATTATGCCTTGCCATTGCTCTTGGGTATCTTGGGTATCTGTTGGCAAAGAAAGAAGGGCGAGTTGGGCAGAAACCAGTCTCTCATTACCTTTTGGTTGTTCTTCATGACTGGAGTGGCGATAGTCCTATACCTGAACCAGACACCTCTGCAGGCTAGAGAAAGAGATTATTCCTATGCAGGTTCTTTCTATGCTTTCTGCATTTGGATAGGTCTTGGAACGGGTGCGGTGGTGTCGGTACTGAGACGCTTGAGGTTTGGAGAGTGTTCATCGGTGATTGTTGGTGTGCTTCTCTGCCTGCTTGTTCCCATACAGATGGGATGTCAAACTTGGGACGACCACGACCGTAGCGGACGATACACTTGTCGCGACTTTGGCCAAAACTACTTAGAGAGCGCACCGAAGGAGGGCAAACCCATCATCTTCTGTAATGGTGATAACGACACCTTCCCACTTTGGTATATGCAGGAAGTGGAAGGGAAGCGCACGGACGCAAGGGTATGCAACTTGTCTTATGCCAGTGCCGACTGGTACATTGACCAGATGCTACGTCCTGCCTACGACTCCCCTGCCTTGCCATTGGGATGGGAAACCGAAGACTACAGTTATGGCAACAATGATGCTGTACGGATTGAACCAGAATTGCATGACAGAGTGCTGGCGTTGTATGAGCGGGAACCGCATACCCTGAGGAGGATACTTGGCGAGGAACCCTTTGACATGGCAAACATCCTGAGGCATTGGGTGTTCAACCATACGGACGGAATGAGCGAGGAAGATGTACGTCTGCGACAATATGTGAAGGCACTTGCCTGCGGACGAGAGGAAGAATGGGAAACGCTGGACATACGTTGCATTCCCACGGACTCGGCTTTTGTAATACAGAGGTCTGGAAAGAAGATGCCTCTTTCCTTTGCTGGCATGGACATGCTTCTGAAGAGTGACTTGCTGATACTCCAGCTTCTCGCAAATGGCGATGAAACCAGACCTTTGTACCTGACAACATCCATGAACATAGATGAAAGGCCATACCTGAAACCTCACCTTATGCTGGAGGGCCTGCTGTATCGTATCGTCCCTTCTGAAACTTCTGAAACTGAAACACGTGTAAATGTGGAACACCTGTACAAGAACATCATGGAGAACTTCTCCTACGGAGGTTTGTCTGCCGGTGATGTGTATGCCGACTATGACGTGAGAAAGATGGCATACGGACATCAATATAAAATGGCAACCCTAATAGATTCCTTGCTTGAACAGGGCGA
>ERZ808032.67-NODE-67-length-16228-cov-4.165872_pt1 | contig 16228 bp, 34 predicted proteins | sample MGYA00380187_ERZ808032 | MGnify/ENA primary metagenome ERZ808032 (study PRJEB31490, sample SAMN06133378) | cow dung metagenome | isolation source: M10 | host: cow | place: China: Chengdu | collected 2015-05 ...
CCCTCCTAGTTCAATAAAAGCTTCTTTTAAATCTCCCTAAGCGAAAGTTATTTTATAATACTTATTTAAGTAATCTGCCCATTTAGAAGCATTAACTTTTTCTACAACAGAGTATTCTTGAGGAATATTCTTTTTAACACCTTCTTTATCTTCTTCTAATAAATCTGGTAAATATAACCAAAAAAACTTCTGTTCAACAGATTTCATATCTATTACAAAAATTTCTCCTACTTGACCTTCAATAGTATCAGAATTGATAACTATTGCACCTAATATATTATATTTTGTAATCACTACATTAGTGGGGAATTCCTCAAATACTACTTTATCCACTACATTACAGGCATTATCACTAGCATAATTAAAAATATCTACAGCAACATTAGAAAAAGCTTCTAAAGTCTGTACTAAAAGTACTAGTTTGCCTTCTATAGACTGAAAAGATATCCCTGTAATACCATTATCCTTTAACATGTAACCATTACCTATGAATGGATTATTTTGTATATTAGCAAAGAATTTTAAATCTCCCGTGTATATTGTAGTGGGGTCATCTACACCAATACCACTGATATCTATATGGAGATAATATTCAGATGCATAATCAATATTTGTATAAACTATAAAAGACTTTAGTCCTTCTGTATTTACAGCTATCGCAGGTCTAAAAATACGCTTACTTTTATCTCCAAAAGCTTTCAATAATTCTACGTTTACTAACTACTTATTCATAATACCTCCTATAAAACATCATCACCAGCTACAGGAATTTCAGCAGAAACCTCATCTGTAGTTAAAGATAAAACTAAATCGTCATCATCTTGAATAGTATGCTAAATACCTTTTAGTAATTTAAAATCTAAATCAGATTCTTTTACTTTAACTAGAGTTTGCTATTTAATAGGTTGCCAATTACAACTTTCATCTAAATAGTACATTTTTCCTGTATTTCTATTTATAAATATATTCATTTTTTCACAAGTCGAAAGATTATTTAAATTAACATCAGGTTCACCTGTAGGGCTTTCACCAATACCACCAAAGGAGTCTGAAGGAAAAAATATCATACCTACGTCACATGAAGAGTCAAGTTCACAATTACCAGAAGCTTCAAAAGGTTTGAATGTACCTTCTACTATAACTGCATTAGGAGCATCCCATACTCGTTTCCAAGTATCATGACTTTGAGGAGTATTAACATTTACATAGCTTTCTATAACTCTGTCTCTTTCAATAATAAATTCATGGTTTTGTAAAATATAATTGTACCTCAACTACTCTAATTTATCTTGTAACTCTTGATCAGCATTTTTATACTAAGCCCAATCATAAACATCATCTAATATTATTAGATATAATATTTTTTTAAATACCTTTGGGTCTGAATCAGCTAAGAATCTTAGCCTATCTACTCTCTCTTTAATAGTAGAAAATAAAGTATCTTTTACATTAATCATCTTCTTACACAATTACATGAATTAATATGTCTATGAGGTAGACGTTTAAAATTACCACAATTATCAAAATGACTGTTAATCATTTTAAAATATAAAAGAGCTTCATCATATTCTCTTTTATCTAAAGCTTGTAGATGTGCATATAAAATGATATAATTTCTAATCACTTCATCTGAAATAGTTGTGCATCTATCTCCAGGATTTATAATACCGTCCACTAAAGTGTAATAAATATTATTTACATCTGAACATATAGCAGAATCTTCTGAACCTTCTCGAATAAAAATTTCACATTCTAGAGGATTAACTTCTTCTTGTAATTTTCTATTAGGGTAGAATAGTAAAGGTTCAGTCATAAAACTTTCTCCTTTAGAATTAGTTACCCTTACCACAGTAAAGTATTCTTCTGCACCTTGTTCTAAAGGTATAGTATAAACATACTAATTATTTTGAGCTTCAATAGGGAACCAGGTATTTAAATCTACAGTAAATTCAACAGAAACAACATCATCTTCATAAGTACTAAAATGATACAACACAGTATCTGTAATAGTAGGGTGTGCAAAATAAGAATAACCTTTTTCCCATTCAGGGTCTTGACTATTATAAGAAGCTGTTCTTATTTTATATTTACAATTTTGAATTTCCTACTATTGAGTTTTAAATGTAGCCGTATAAATAGCAGGTCTTTCAGGACCGTACCCTAAAGATTCTAACGGAAGTCTTACATGCCAATGACTTTTTCTTCTAGTATCTTCTGAAAATAAAGCTTGAGATAAATCAAAGTCTTCGGATATAGTTTCTTTTTCTTTAATAGATTTTACATTTATAATTAAAGACGAAAAAAACTCATCTTTACTACAACTAAATATCATATCTAAATACTTACTATCTGAAGATACCCTAAATAAACTAATACTTATATTATCCATGATTAATATTTTTTATGGTCTATATCATTGTTATGTTGATTATTATCTATTAACTACAGAGCCTCTAAATTACTTTTTTTCTCCATAATTTCAAGTTGACGTTGCTAGAATTCTGCTAGATTTTTAGCTTTATACCATTCGATATTTTGCTTCATCTAATTATTCTATTGTTCTATAGCTAATTTTTGTTCATTTAATTGTTGTACCTTTCTGGTACTAGCCTATAACTATTTAGATAGATTCTAAATTTCAGCTTGTTGTTGTTGCACCTATTGAGACAATTGGCCAAGCTAATCATTTTCTTTTTTCTTTTCTTTTATAGACTTTTGTATTTTCATTTTAACATCTGTGAAACTATCAGAAGTTAAAACAGTAATTAAATCTAAAGGATCAGCTAAATTAGACTTAGTTAATTCTAAGGCGTATTGCTTAATCATTTCCTATTCTTTATTTAATTCATAAGCATCAGCTAATCTAATATCGTATTCTGTAGCAGAAATATCTTCAGGCATTGTAGTAAATATATTATTATATATACCTAGTACATGTTGCCCAGTCTTTCCTTTTTTAAAGACTTTCTTTGCTATGTTAATAGCATCAATCATAATTTCGGATATTATAGTTTCCATTAACTGATGGTACTATTTAGAAATAATGTAAGATTGCTGCATACCTACTTCAACATTAGCAACAGCATCACGAGCTTCAATGCCGCCTAATCGCTCTCTGAATACTCCAGTAAGAGAAGTTACTTGATCTTCGATCATCTAAATACCTATCTAAATAGCTTGTACGGCATTAGCACTTACTGAATCATCAAATCCACCAAATGCAGTATTTACTGTTTCACCTTCCTAAGAAGAGTCAAAAAAAGCTAAACCTAATTTTCTATACGCTTGATATTTTAGTACTCTTTCTTTAGGTGTTTCTCCCAAGAATTCAGGTAAATGTGCTATATCAACATTAGCCCCTTTAGTACCACTCAAAGCAATTAAATTATCTTTTTGGTATAATAATAAATCATACACATCCTATAAATCTGCAGTTTTTAGCATTAAAGAATAAGGAGCCCCTCTGTGGGTATAGTGCATACCATTTAATGTAAGTCTTACTTGTTTAGGTTCTCCTGTCTTTCTTACCTGATTCTTATCCTCTCCTTCTAAAATATATATTTCTTCACCAATACGAATAGTGCGATATAAAATACCTTTATTTTCTTTCTTAGAATAGTCTATCCACTCAACTTCATAAACAGGAATTAATTCATAAGGAAAATCATAATAATCTGATATAGGACTTAGTCCAGGCCCTTCTTCTAATTCAACTAAGGCTCTAGGACACCCTCTGGAGTACATAGCAGATACCCAGGCTGGAGTATCTCTATATAAAGCACCTTCAGGGGTATTTTCTAAACTTTCTAAATCTTCCTCTGATAACTAATCCCCGTATTTAATTGCAATTTCTTCTTTAGTAAGCCATGTTCTTACTACACTTTTAGTGCCATTTTTAATGTATTTACTCTAATGATTAAGAAAAACAAAAGTATTAAGAGGATCTGACGATTCTATTTTAAAATCAGTACCTAAATCTTGAGGAATAACTTTATAATACATTTCCCCTGCAATAAGTAGATCCAGAATTAATTGATGAATAATATTTTTAAAATCTATATCTCTAGATTCTAGAATTCTATTTATAATACACTAAGCAGCTATTTCATAATTAGACACATAATTTCTATCAGCAGCTTCAAGTACTTCTTTTAATTCAGATTCTAAAACAGCATCAAAACTTTTTTGATCTTGTGCTGGAGATCCCTATAAAAGATTATAGATAGAATTATTTAAATATTGACTGATAAAGTCTTTAGTTGTTTTATGTATCAATAATTCTTTTTCTCTTTGGATACTTAATAATGTTTTCTAGTCTTTACACTAAATTAATGGTTTAATTTTTTTAGTTAAATACTCTCCTACAATAGCATCTACATGCTTACGCACTAAAGGTGTAAATTTTATAGAAGTAGGAGATCCTATACCATAATTTGCTTCTAAGTGCTCATACTGATATTTGTCTCTAAAACCTTGATAATAATTATAAGCTTTAAAGAGATGTGTTTTTTCTACTACTAATTTATTAATTATGTCATCAGTAGTATTTATTAAATAATCTTCAGAACCTTGACGGTATTTTTTATTCTCCATGTAATTGTACTTTTAAAAAACTAGACGTTATTAACTAACGTGAGCGTAATTCTTTTTCTATTTGATGTAAAAACTATTTATCATTTTTACATTCTTTTATTATTTGTAGAGGTACTTGTGTAGAGTGGTGTAAATATATATGTGTTATATAAGTATTATATTCTTTATGTTTTTTCTTAATAACTTCAACACATTTATTAAAATGTACTTGATAAATACGCTCTAGTATTTGGTGTACCTCTTGACTAAGACAACCATCCATAATTTTCTTCTTTTTTAGTAGGTATAATACCATACCTTTTTATTCCATAACTATCATTATAATATCCTAAATGTGAAATCTCTTCGTAAACTTTACTTTTATTTTCTTTAGGTGTTTTCCCCATTAACTCTTCATCTGCTAACATTACCATCCCTAAAGCAGCAACTATGTCAAATTTACGCTTATTTTCTATAGAGTAGTGATTTAATTCATTCAGTACTTCTAGATAATCTATTTGATAATAATAGTCATTAATATAGTCAGAAATTAAATCTAACTAATGTTCAATAATATGTTTAGTAGCTGGCACTCCAAACTATTTAAAATTAGTTTTAGTTGTAGAATTCCCAGTAGCCTACGGTCTACGCATTAAATACTATAACATACCAAACTATTGCCAATAAGTTTTTAAACTTACACGAGTAGCTTCTAATAAAGCTTGGCAATTATAATATTGACATAACTATAAGGCTATATCATAAGCAGCTCTAACATCTGCAGGACGCTCTTTATACACAGCTACTATTTTAGGAGGTTTTAATCCAAACTATCTACGCATTACAATAATGCAAAAATTAGATACATCTGTTTGACCTGTTGATGTAGACTAATCACTATCGACCGAGTCAATACCTGCAACATATAAATTCTTATAAGGAACTCCTGTATCATCTAATACAGGGAGTTCTGTAAACTAAATTTTTCCAGATTCTATAGCTTCAAATTTAGGTCTAGTAGTTCTATCTAATACACCTTCATTAAAACCCCAATATAATCTACCTCGAAAAGGTCTTTCTACAGTTTTATGAATTTCTATATTAGAAATCTACTCTACTAAAAGTTCTCTATTAAACTGATTACTACCTTCCAAAATAAGAGCTTCTTCTGGAGTATAGCAAAACTCTGCCTTGTATTTAATTAAAACAGAAGCGTCTGTATATAATGCTCTTTGTTTGTCATAAAATTCTTTAGCTGCTACTTCATCTACTACACCTCTATGGTCAAAACCTTTCTATGTTTTTGTTCCAAACCACATAGTATAGGCAGGTATAAAAAAAGCTGTATATACAGTAGAGCCATCTAATGTATAATTATTTTTATAAGGTAATATATTATACATTTCAGGATTAAAAAACATTGAAGACAACCCTGCAAGCCCCGGACCCGAATCACCCAATTTGTTATCGTTAAGTTTTTTATCTTAACTTCTATAACTTCTTTTTCGTTATAGTTCGGCGTACATTTTCATCCGTTCTGGATGTCGAACACTCTTGGAGGGATTATATTTATTCACCCTCTACGCTCTACAATATTTCTAAGCCTTTCGTAATCTTAGAAATTATCTCGGTATTAGCATCACAGCCTTCACCGATTTTGCTCGATAATCTTCTAGAAGATCCCTCTTCTAGACGGCAGTAATCTAACTTATCTTATCTACCAGTTCCGAATACATATCTAGTACCCATTCTAATACCGCCAGGGACTACTAGCGCCTCTGCTTGAATATATGTTTCTATTAAATCACCAAAAGAACCAGATTCTTCAAATATAAGACGTTCAACACGTCGTCCACGAAGTTTTCTAGGTTTATCACTAATTACACCCTCTAATAAAGCCATGTGACCAGATTCATTGCCTCTTTTATCTACTTTAGAAGCTTTTTTCTAATACATAGTATTAACCTTCATACGAAGGTGCTTCATGATACCATTAGTTTCTAGATTTAAAAAATCCAATTCTTGCCAAACTTTTTCTAGTGTTGGCTATAACAAAACCTCAGTTTTTGCTGTGTATACACAGCGGCTATTTTTAATTTGTGTGTAAGTATTTGCCCCAATACTACAAGCAATTTCAGAGGCTCCTACACCACGAGATTTTAGAGCACAGAAATCATATCCTAATTTTTCACACATTTCCATATAATGAAAATATTCGTATTGTTTACTTATAAATTCAGGAAACGATTCCTAACGCCCTTTATTCTACTCTGCACCTATAATATTTAATAATCTATAATAATTAAGCCAGAAATAATTATCCCCTGTAATACGATACTTTCCTACAGTAAGACCGTTTATACATCTATCTCTTTCTCGTTTACCAAATTCAATGTACCTCATAGTACCAGGAGCATATGAAGTATAAGACCCTGTCTCTGTATAATGTTTTCCAACTTCTTGGAAAGGGGCAGGATCAAAATCTAACCCCTATGTTGCGGTTATTGGCCGGTAACCTGTAATTTCGTAAGATAAAGTAGGGTCAAAATAATAAATAGGAGTGCCTATAGGAACATCCCATTCTTCTGAATCATTATTACTCTACTTAGTCTCTTCTTGATCTTCGTTAATGATTTCAGTATCTTCTATTATAGGATTCTTAATTATATTTTTCTTTTTTACTTTAGCAGCGTCTTTCTCTTTAACTAATTGAATTTTTTCTTCAATCGTCATCTGACGATAGGCTATCTTTTCTTGCATAGCCTATTTTGCTATATCTTTTAAATTCTATTTCATAAATCATTAATCAAATAAACCTTCTGTCTGATCACCTCTTAGATCATTGGCTATTTCTTGCTCTTCCTTAAGTTTAAGTTTAACTTGTTCAAGAGCATCTAATACCTTGCTAAGATTTTGAATTTCTGTTAAAGTGTCTTTAACTTTAAAAATAGGCATACCAGTAGTTTCAGAACGTTCCGAATAGTCTATACTGTCTATAAATACACGTATTTTATGAATAGTATTAGTATAAGACTCAACTAATTTACCTAGAATAGAACTACTGTCTTGAAGTTCTCTATACTTCCTACAAGCCGCTCTAAATACAGGATCTTCAAATTCTTCGTCAGTTAATTGAGATGCCTCTATAGCATTTTGATGCCTGTTAGATGGAGTATCTTTACTTCCAGGAGCTCTCCAGTCAATAGCTAAGTAAATATACACCAATTCCCTGAAGCCTCTTAATTTCTTAAAGCCTTCAGGGTCTTGATCGCATTTATTACGTTCTAAATCCCACAAATCTGCAAATTCTTTTATTAGAAACACTTCTGCTTCATTGATTACAATCCGATTTTTGACAGCATCATATGAGAATATATTTAACATAAATCATTTTAAAATTCGTCCTTTACAATCTACAATTACTAATTTTCCACCAAGTCTTTTTAATGATGCTGGACAATTACATAATTTTGCAGTTCTTACAGGACTAGTTATTTTACTACCTCTCCCATATTCTTCTATAGGAGACTCATCTTCTTTTAAATTTTCTTCTATACTTACAGAAGCAGAGTCATTTAGAGAATGTAAAACTTGTTTAACAGCTTCTAGTAACTAAGCAGCTTGACGGTCTCCCTATTGCTATCTCATTGATAGAGCTTTTACTATTTTTAAAGCTTGTGCAGACCCTGCATTTAGACCTTTAGCTATTTCAGTTACCATTTCTTCTAAAGAACCTGCTTGTTGAGCACTCTAATTTATCATGATAGTTTAATTAAATCTTTACTTGAAAATAAAGCTTCTTGTAATTCACCTGTAGTAGTAAACCATCTACATACAATACCAAGCAAGTTTTTCTTATGAGTATCCCCTACTTTAATAGTCATAGATTGGGTTTTAGCTACTAGCATTTTTGAGGGCTTGTTAGAAATTTCCTACCTAACTTGAACAACATCACCTGGATAGAAAAATACTTTTTCAATATACTCTTCTTCAGGCATACCAAAATCAAATCCTCTTACTTCTTCATTTACTACTTCTTTCATTTAAATCATCTCCTATAACTATAGTTATATTTAATTCTCCTACTACCCAAAATATTTCTCCTCTAAAAGGTACGGGCATTAAAGAATTTTTTACTGCATACACATGATCTCCTGGACGAATTAATTTACAATCTGGGCCGCAAGCTACTACTTCAGCGCACCAGATAGGATCGTCTTTTTGAGAAATGTTACCATCGTCAGGATTTTCGTGTAATCCTTTTGTAATTACTAAACCACTCTCTGTTTGTGCGTTAATATAAGGGTTACTTTCCAACACTCTTAATAATACACGACTGCCTGTAGGCATCACTTTGTTTTTAATTTCATTGTTCATATTCTTCATTATTTAAAATTGCACATTTACATGTTAATATAATACTTCCAGTAGTTACCGCATTTTCTAATACTGTTTTTACCATTAAAAATGGTTCTACCACACCAAGTTCATATAGATCACCATACTGGTGTGTTTTTAAATCTTTCCCTTCCCAAATCTTTTTAATTTCAGGGCTAACATAAGAGTCACCATGTAATATTTTATAAGGAACATTTAAAATACTAGGTAAATATTTTAAACCGTGTATTTGAGAAGCTTCATGTAAAGCGTTACCACCGCCAGGTAATAACCCTTCAGTTAAAGAAGCTTTTGTAGCCAATATAGCATCTTCAAATCTATCATAGCGTTCTCCTCTTTCTACTTCAGAATAACCTCCTACATAAATAGTAGCAATTGCAGCAGTAAAGTTAGCTAAACGTTTTCTATGAAAATCTAATTCTAATTGACTCATTGTACCTTCTTTAAGAATTTCTCTCAATTCTTTTACTTTAGATTCTATTTTATCAGTGTAGCTAGTATAACCACTAAAAGTAGTAGTATTTTTATTAATAGTTACTTTTTTACAACAAGAAGACTCTCCTAATAAATCTTTAATGTCTTCTACCAATTTTGTTCTATAAGTTCTATAATTAGGACTAATTACAGTACATGATTTTAATAAATTTAAATTACTACTCAAAAATATAGTAATTTCAGAATCAAATCCTGGGGCTATTAACAATAAAGATTTTTTATTTTGCATGGCTTTTTCAGCAATAGCAATAACTTCTTTGAGTTCTTCCATTTTAGTGTCTGAAATATGTACATACACATTTTCAAGAACACATTCACCTTTAGCATTATTTATAAAATAAGGAGAAGCATACCCACTATCAATTCTAAAACCTTCTGAAATTTCAATTCTGTCTTTAACCTCTTCAGATTCAGTAAATTGTACTATACCTTCTTTACCTACTTTATCATAAGCTTCCGCAATTAGATTACCTATAACAGTATCCCCATTAGCAGCTAAAGTTGCAACTTTAACTAAGTCCTCTTTAGTAGTACTAATCTTACGCCACTGTTTTAGATGTTTTACGATAATACTACACTCTTTTTGCAGTTCCTCTTTAAGGGCTATTGGGTTTTGATAATCTTTAAATTTTTCTACAATAGCTCTAGTTAAAATACATACGGTAGAAGAACCATCGCCTACTTCCGAAGCTGTTTTTACTGAAATATTTCTAACTAGATCAATACCCATTTGTACATAAGGGTCATTATGACTAACTGCTCTACACGTAGTAGCACCGTCTTTTGTTACTTTTACACTTGAAGGGTTTTTAATACATACATTACTTGCATTAGGACCGTAAGTAATTTCTACTGCATCCGTAACTAAATTAACACCCTGAATTAATTTAGCTTTACATTCATCATTAAATAAAACTTTTTCCATTTACCATTTATTTAAAACACATTTCTTATTTTCTAATCTAAGCGCAGCTGCTAACTTACAACCACACCCACACACTTCACCATTATCGTTTGTATCTACACATTTTTTAGCATCACACACTTCTCCAAAGATAGGATGGTTAGCATTATATAAATCACACTATCTACAAATACTAATCCTAGATTCATATAAAGCCTGTTCTTTTTTTACTAGAGTTCTAGCCCAACCTTTTGCTATCTATTTAACATTATACCCAAACATACTCAATACTCCATTAAATTACATTTAGCTAATTCTTTCGATAGTATATCCTATTTGACATGCCATTTAATAAAATTAGCAACTTCTTTTTTAAGATACTAAACTGGGAATTCTTTATATTTTTTAAAATCTTTAATCTATACTATTTTTAAATCCTTTATTTTAAAATCAGGATTTAACTACTCTATCATATAAGCATATAAAGAAAGCTGTAACTAATAGCGAACTCCATCGCAATCTTCTAATTTTACTAAAGGATATTTTAGTTTTTTAGTCTATTTAGTACCTAACTAAAATTGCCCTTTAAATCTAATCTAATCGTTACTTTTCCAATCTATGATAGAAATACAATTACCTTCTTTAATAATTAAATCAGGAATACCTACTAAAGTATAAGTATCATTTATTTTATACTCTATGCGCATTTCAGGAAATAAACCGCTCTCACTATTTAAAAATAGTTCTGATTTAGGGACAGATATACTATCTGTAGGTATACCAAAATCTTTTTTTAATGTTTTTAAATCAGCACAGAATAAATTATGAATCCTATCATGTATCTAAATTCCTAAATTACGAGCTTGTTCCCTAGCTTCTTCCCACTCTGCTTTTATTAACTGTTTTTCAGTTTCATATAATACAGTATCTATAGTAGATAATACTGTTTCTGGAACTCTTTTCGTTTTTAAAAGAGTTGTTTTAATATCATCAAATTCTTCTTTAGATAATAATTTTTCTAAGGCTTTATATGCTAACCAAAAATCTTGATCAAAATGATGATAATTCTTTATTAAAGATGTAACTCCTATGATATTCATACAGCAATACTGCTTTTTATTTTCAAATATAAAAATATAAAAAAACTATTCTTACATAAATAAGAATAGTTTCCATTTTTAAATTAAATTTTTTAAAGTAAAGAAAAAATTTCTATGAAACAATAATTTACAATTATTTTATTACAGACAATTTACAGAAACCATTATCATAAGATAGTAAATAATTTTTGAATTTTTTAGATACAAGATCTTCAATTTCAAAAAATACGCTACTAGGAATTTTAATAAATTCTCCTTTTAAAAGTCTATCTAAAATATTGACTAGAGTAGCATCTTTAATAACATCTAGTAAGTCTCCTGTGGAATTTTTATTAATATCTTTCAAAAAAAGATCTACCCACTCTTTTTCTTTATCTGGTATGCCATGTACAAGTTCAATAATTGTTTCGTACAAATTTTCTACTTGATCACAATCTTCTTTTAAAGATTCGAAATCTTCCTCCAAAGAGATAGTAACATCCGCTTGTTCTCCAGATATATTGTTTACAGAACAAGAAGTGGTAGGAGTATCAGTAAAAGAATCTGCATAGTCTTTTAAAATAGGACTGATTAAAGACATAAGTCCTTCTATTTTAGATGCTTCTTTATTACCTCCTAAATTAATTTTAGGAAAATATGTTTCTAATACGAGACGATTGATACGTTCTAAATTTTTAAATAAATCAGCAAATTTTTTACTGTCTGATTCAGGAACATGGTTCATTACATATTCCGTATTTACATTACTTATTGTATCTTTATAAGATAACACTGCTTCTTTTACATCATTCATATTTTTATTGTTTTTTTTTATTTTTTATTAAAAGCCAGGTCTACACCACGTGCAATGACATCAGCGTCACCATCCTGACCGTTTTCTACTCTTACTATTGCAGTAAGTAATTTTCTCATAGTATCTGGATTTTCTACGTCTATTACAGCATTAGGATCTACCTGTAAATACTGAGAAACTGCTTGTACATAACTATTGGTATCATTTTCAGTAGAAGGTGCCCAAGTACTAATAATATCATTTACTGTAGAAATTCCTTTTTTCTTATAAGTTCTCAAATTTATAGCTGCAGCTCTAATTCCTAATTCAGGAGTCTCAAATTGTTCAAACGCACCGTCTGTATTATTAGTAATTTTACCTTCCCATGGATTATTAGAAACTCTAATATTACACCAGTTATTATTTCTAAAACCTCTAGGGCCTTCTTTAGTATTTCCAGTATCATATGTGCTTTTATAAGCATCCATAAAAGCCCAAGGATCAGCCTAAGGTGTCTAGGTAGCACTTTCAGCAGATGCCTGTGTTTCACCTCCTACTTTTACTATGTCTTCCACTTCGGGTTCTGAAGAAAAAATAGATTGGTTAAACATTCTTTTCCATCTGTAACTATTATCTGTAAAATTTGCCATTTTAAAATTCTATTGATAGTTTATTTAATTCATCACAAAAATCCAATACCCACTGTTCGTTTTGGTAATTTTCTTTTTGGATTCTATTCATAAATTCAGTTATATTGTTTATAATACATTTAGCTTCTATTTGCATTTCCATAATCATTTATACTTAAAAATATAACCACACTTAGGGTTTTTTGTAATACCTTTACATATTCTTCTAATTGTATAAGTAGTTAAATTCATACATTCGGCAGCGTCTTTAACACTGTTATAACAATTAATAAGATTCCCTTCTAAATCATATTGTTCTACAGGTCTAGTAGAATGATTGTTAAGTATGTTTTGTAAAGATTCTTTTGAAAACGTTCTTTTAGGTCTGTCTATTTTATATTTAAAAATCCTAAACTGAATTGCTTTAGTGGTAGAACCTCTATGTATAATTCCACTAAGCGTTGTTGATGGGATACCTAAAATACCACTAAGCTGTTTTACGCTTTCAAATTCAGCAATAACATCCCCTTTTTCATTTAATTCTATAATTGGGCGCAATACATTATTAGCTGGTCTATACCCCTTTTTAATCTTTCCTTGGTGCTGATCATCATAAGTACCTTTTGCCATAGCCCTAAAAGCACTAGCACAGTTATTAAACAAAGTTATTTCATCTTTAGCAAAAGTCCAGCCTTTAGCATAAGGTTTACTATATGTACCAAGACATATATGTTGTATTATACTACAACATACACCTGATTTTTCAGCAGCTTCTTCGTAAGTTAAACCGTAACTATATTCAGGCCTTGCTATTTCTCTACACCAAATTCTGATTTTAGTATTCTCAGCTTGTTTTAGAGCTGCTGTACGTATTTTTTCTTTTTGTTCATCTGTCATTTTTAAACCTAAAACGCCAGCGTCACCACCTAAAGTCATATTATATCCGTTAGGACCAAATGAATTATATTCTTGAATATATTTCTTTTCTAGTTCATCTAAAACTTCTTTTAGATTTTCTAAAGTAGGGTCTACATATTCTAGAATTTCTAAATCAAAGTTGTCTTCACCATACTTATCAACAGCTTTATATAAAGCTAAATGTAAATTAGTTTTTGCTTTAAAAGCAGTGTAGTGTGATCTAAGCCTCTTTCTTAAATTAACTGCTTGTCCTATGTAGCATTTATTGTTTATCAGGTTCTTAAAACAATAAATGCCACATTCGTTTTTTAAACTTTTGTATTGTATCATAATTCCCTAATAATTATTAATTTGCTCTTCAGTCTGGACTCGAACCAAACACTACTTAGATTAGGGCTAAGCGTGCACCGTACACTATGAAGATAGTACCCCCCGTCGGATTCGAACCGACACTACCCCCACCAAAAGGGTATAACAGATTTAGAGTCTGGTGTCCTACCATTAGACGAGAGGGGAGTATTGTAAGAGCTTTAGGTACTCTTACTGATAGTAGAACTAAACCATTGTCCATGTTATTAAGAAAAGAACTCTCTTGTATAACTGACAACTGTTATATATATAATAACTAAAGGAGGGCTTACCCAGCGTATTGCACTAATGCAATTAAACAAACAAATACTGCACACATACCTACCACAGAAATTCCTATTTTAGCAGCTCTAGGCAGTTCTTGATACAATGCTGTAGTTTTAATCCAGCATTTGTCAATAAAATCTTTAATTTTTTTCATAAAAATAAAATAAAATTAATACTATTAATAATTAAGTAAAATACTTGAGTAAGTGTCAACCATATATCTTTTTTAAAGATATACATGCCTAATAAGGCTGCTAATACTCCTATAGTATACCCAAGATGACAATTATAACTTACTAAAGTAAAGGATAAAATATTTCCTAATGTAAATAAACAATGTTTTATATTCATAAATATATATCATGGGGAGCTTTTCTATTACCTCCGAAGTACCCACCTAAAGAGTACTTAAACCACTTAGAAAATCCTGCAATTTGTTTATAATCTATAGTTTCTATGGTAGAATCTCCTATTTTCACTATAAAATGAGTAACTATACCACCTGTATTATAATCTAATTGGGCTTTAATAGTAATAACTACACTTTCCCATAAATTTACCCACGCAATATGTCTAGATTTTCTTTTTTTATTATTATAAATATAAGTTAATAACTCTATTTGATTTGATTCAGGATCATATCTCCATCCTACTCTATCTGAAATATTATGATGATAACCATACCCAAACCCAAATAATTTATTTATATCATTTTGATCTTTATCAAGATCATACTTACAACTTTCTGTAAAAGTAAATTTATAAGTAGTTTCCATTATTTTATTTCCAAAGTAAAATTTTGGAAAAGGAAATGGAGTTTCGTAATGTCTATTTTTAAGTATCTTCATACACTTTGTTTAAAAAAGCCTACTAAATAAAGTAGGCTTTTCACTAATTAATTAACTTTTAAAATTTTTTTGTACGAAACAATTTGAGGTTTTCCAATTGTAAAATTGGAACTATTTTTTCAAATAGAAAAATATTTTTAGTTAAATAGTGTTAACGAACACCTCTCCAACCGTAAGCTTGCCCTCCTGTATCTCGTGCAACAGGAGTTGATATGTTCCATACAACACCTTTAGGTATTCTACCTTGAGAAGCTAATGCTTTCTTCTCATCTAAAGATGCTGCATTCCATTCACCTAATAAAGCCTCCTAATGCATTCTCTCCATAGCAGCTTCTGCTTGAGCTTTACCATATTCAAGAGTATTACTACGTAACTTAGGATCTACTTCTGAAATTACAGTACGAGTTATAGGATCAGGTACACGCTACTAACGTGGTTCTGTATACTGTTGTTTAACTTCAATTTTTTTAGTTTCTACAGCAGGCTGAGCTAATTCTGTATTATATCTACCACCATTCCACTCGAATTCTGCTAATCCTGCATTTAGTGCATTACGAAATGCCTATTTAAAAGTTAAAGGTTGTGTAACAGGTTTTTGATACTATGTCATATCTATATATCCTGGAGTCTTAACAGTAAAATCAGGAGTATATGTTTCTACCCTACCATTTCCTACTTCTCTTGTCACTGGAACACCTTGCATAGTAGTAGTAGGACTCATTCCTTGATTTGCTTTAATTAACTCCATTAATCTAAGGTTTTGGTCAGCAGTGCCTTTATAGTCCGTTACTCCATATCTTCTAGCCATAGCTTTTCTTGTATTCCAATCAGAAGCTAAACCTTGCGATTTTAGGTAATCTACAATAGATCCTCCTTGTTGGAATTTTTGTCTATTTCTATTAGAAACATGTTTTAATTGTAATTGTTTAAAATTTTGCATAACGATAATCAGAATT
>ERZ808032.68-NODE-68-length-16050-cov-2.842109_pt1 | contig 16050 bp, 15 predicted proteins | sample MGYA00380187_ERZ808032 | MGnify/ENA primary metagenome ERZ808032 (study PRJEB31490, sample SAMN06133378) | cow dung metagenome | isolation source: M10 | host: cow | place: China: Chengdu | collected 2015-05 ...
GGCAGAGCTACCCATAATCTTGACAGTAAAAACCGAATTTTCATCCCCGCGAAGCATCGCGAGGCATTGGGAACTAACTTCGTTATCTTCCCGAACATCAAGGATAGACGCTCTCTCGTCATTTCCTCCGTCGAGTACCTTGAGGAGCTTATGAGAAAGATCAAGGAAAGCCCCAAGCTCACCGGTAAAGAAAAAGCTCAGATGATCAATTATCTCAACGGAAACGGCGATACTCTTACTCCCGATGCTCAGGGAAGAGTTGTAATCGGAGCTTCGCTCGTTGCATTTGCCGGTCTTGGAGGCCCCACCGTTATCGACGGTTGCTTCGACCACGCCGAGATCTGGCCCGAAAGCGTATTTGTCGGAACGACGCCCGAGCAGGCAGAGTTCTTTGCACAGCGTTATGAAGAGGCTGATCTGATATGAGTGAAGTAAAAGATATTAGATGGATACAACGTTTTAATAATTATCAAAAAGCACTGGAAAAATTGTCGGAGGCGGTTGAGATATTTGAAGATGAGTGCGATTGGCAGGAGGCGATTGATGAATTATTAAAAGAGGGGCTTATTCAACGGTTTGAATATACGCACGAGTTGGCATGGAAAGTAATGAAAGACTACGAAGAATACCAAGGATATGCTAATATTCGTGGCTCTCGTGATGCTATTCGTTTGGCATTACAGATAGGTCTAATTGAAGATAAAGCATGGCTAAGTACAATAGAAGATAGAAATCTAACCTCGCATAATTATGATGATGAGATAGCTGATGAAGTTTTTATAACGATTGTAGAAGACTATTATCCGCTGTTTGAAAAATTTAAAGATACAATGCAGTCTTTAATCCAACTAGATTAATATGATGTACGGATTGACACAAGAAGAACTTTTACAACTTAAATCGTTCCTTGATAATCAACCCAAAATAAAACAAGCAGTGTTATATGGTTCTAGAGTAAAGGGTACTAATAAACCTTTCTCTGACGTAGATATTGCTTTAATGGGTGAAGAATTGTCTCAAAAAGATGTAAAGGAATTATTGTCGATTATCTATGATACTAACTTTCCGTATCAAGTAGATATAGTACTATTTCATACCTTAAAAAATCAAGATTTAATAGAACATATTCAAAGAGTAGGCGTGGTGATCTACTCAAACTAACTAATTTATTCTATGAAACATATCACCCTTATAGCGGGCGCAAGGCCTAATTTTATGAAGATTGCTCCACTGATTCATGCTATTAAAAAAGCGAGTCAGGGTGGGGCGGATATAGCGTACAGATTGGTGCACACGGGTCAGCACTACGACAAACAAATGTCTGATACGTTTTTTGAAGAGTTGAACATTCCTGCACCCGATGCCAATTTGGGCTGTGGTGGCGGTAGTCAAGCGCAGCAAACGGCGGCCATTATGGTGGCGTTCGAAAAGGAACTGTTGGAACATCCTACCGATTTAGTATTGGTAGTGGGCGATGTTACTAGCACCATGGCATGCAGCATTGTGGCCAAAAAATTGAACATCAAGGTGGCGCACGTAGAGGCGGGTATTCGTTCGTACGATATGACCATGCCCGAAGAAATTAACCGCATGGTAACCGATTCTATTACCGATTATTTCTTTACCACCACACGATGGGCTAGCAGTAATTTGGTAAAAGCTGGTATTGAGGATAGTCGTATTTATTTGGTGGGTAATGTGATGATCGATACCTTGCTAGCTAATATCGATCGATTTGTTAAACCTGCTATTTACGATGAGTTGGGCTTGCAAGAAAAAGGCTACATGATGCTAACATTGCATCGTCCTGCCAATGTAGACGAAACCAATCACCTAAAGGCGTTAATGACCGAAATTGTTGAAAATGCCAAAGGGTTGCCCATTATTTTCCCCATTCACCCCCGTACGGCCAAATTGTTTGCCGATTTGGGCATAGAAGCTCCTAATTTGCACATTGTAAGCCCTATGGGTTATTTGGAGTTTAACTATATGGTAAAACGTGCGTTGGCGGTGGTAACCGATAGCGGTGGCATTACCGAAGAAACAACCGTGATGGGTGTGCCTTGCATTACCTTGCGCGATAATACCGAACGCCCCGAAACTTGCCAAATAGGCACCAACGAATTAATCGGCACCAACCCTGCCAATATCGCCCCTGCCTTTACCACCTTGCTATCAGGCAACTGGAAAAAAGGCGGCATCCCCGAACTTTGGGACGGCAAAGCTGCCGAAAGGATAGTAGAGATATTGATTGGGTTGTAAACAATGCACGGAAAATTCATCCTCCATGCAGGGCCCTTGAATATCTTTGGCTTCGCCTCGGCATAGTTCAAAACTGGGCACTTCGACAAGCTCAGTGACCGTTTTGACTCTGCACTCGGCTTGCACAAAGATTACTCCCTTCGGTCATCAATACGTCGACAGGCTCAGGGACCGCATGGAGGATGAATTTATCAGGAGTTATAAACCAAACAATCCCCAGGAGTATTGCTCTTGGGGATTATCTTTTTCTGTCATGTTAGCGATTTACAACTCCGTTTTCCACAGCCCGTGAAGGTTGCAGTATTCGTATACGGCAATGGGTTTGCCGTTGCAGGTACAAACAGTGGCTTCTGGTTTGTCGGTTAAGTTGATTTGAATGCCGCCGTTTTCGGTTTCTACGTAAATAAAGGCAATGTGATGTTCGGGTAACATGGGGTGGGCTACACTTCCAACTTCTACTTTCATCTTGCAATTATCTAGCATGGTTACTACGGGAACATGCTTTTCGGTGCTGGCGTCTACGGTATTGGCTATTAGTTCGGTCATTTTTTCGCCACAGCAAACAACGGGCACTTTTGAATCTACTACTTTTACAATCACGTTACCGCAGTGATTGCATTTAAAAAATTTTACAGCCATAAGGGTTACGTTTTAATGGTGAATAATATGGTTTATTGCAATAGCAAATATAGCAAAAGGAATATCGATTGTACCATTTGTTGTGTTAAAAAAGATTATTCGTTTTCTACTAATTTTTGGGCAAACATGCGGGCTGCATATTCTTCTGGAATAAAAATTTCTTTAATTTGCATGGCTTGTAAAATGGACTGATGCGTAGCGTCGATGGCACGAGCGTATATCTTTTTTACGCCCAATTCTTTGAGCGCCACAACGGTGCGTAGCGAAAAATCCATGTTTTGACCAATGCATACCACTATACAATCTAGGTTAGTAAGGGGCAATTGCTTTAGGGCAGTGCGGTCGGTTGCATCCATAATGTAAGCCACCGATAGTTGGTCTTTGATGTCTTCTACACGTTGTGCCACGGGGTCAATGCCAATTACCTCGTGCCCTTGGTTGGTAAGCGAGGTGGCCAATGTGGCGCCAAAATTACCTAGTCCTATAATTAAACATTTCATATAACAGGCTTTTTAGTTGATAATTACATGATCTTTGGGATAACGATAGTGGGGTTGTTGCCCACGTTTAGTAAAACTCATTAGTAAGCTAATAAAACCGATGCGCCCAATAAACATCAAAAGGGTAATAAGCAATTTGCTGGCATCGCCCAATAAGGGGGTAATGTTAAGGCTGGCTCCTACTGTACTAAAGGCCGATAAGGTTTCAAACAGCAACCCACGGGTGGGCAAGTGGGGCTCTAATAACAGTAAAAGCACATAAAAGATAATGATGCAGCAAATAGAGCCTACCACCACAGCCGATGCTTTTTTGATGGAGTAATCGGACACTTCTCGGTTAAACAAAACTACATGCTGGCGTCCTTTTAGTATCGATACAAAATTGGCCAACACAACGGCCAAGGTATTTACCTTAATACCCCCAGCAGTAGATTGCGATCCGCCACCTATCCACATAAACAACAAATACATCAGAATAGATAGGGTGCAAAACTGTGGCAATTCTATGGTGTTGAACCCAGCTGTACGGGGCGATACGGCATTGATAAAACTATGCGTTATTTTATCGACCACCGACATGCCTTTAAAGGCACCATTCCATTCTAATATGGCCAATACAATGGTGCCCACCAATACTAAAACAAGGGTGCTGGTAAGTACAATTTTGGTGTTTAGCTGGGTAAGGTGTGCTTTTTTTTCGGTGGGACGACGAAAGATAAGCAGCACCCACCTTTTTATGCGATAAAAAACAATGGTTTTAAAGTTAATTAGAATGGGGTAGCCCAATCCGCCTAAAATAATGAGTAGCGATATAGCCCAAAAGAAGCCGTTGTGCGCTGTTAGCAGGTTTGGGTTGCCTAAATTGCCCGATAAGGTAGAAAAACCTGCATTGCAAAAGGCAGAAATGGAATGGAAAATAGAAAAGAAAATTTCTTGCCCCAACGTCATAGAAAGGGTGCCGTGAATGCTCCACCATATAAAGAAAGCCCCAATGGCCTCGATGGCAAAGGTAAAAGCCAAAATGTTTAGCAACGTAGATAGCAACGAACTAAGGGTTTCGGCGCCAATTAAATCGCGCACGGCAAATTGGCGTTGTAGGGTAGAACCGCCCATAAAAAAGAGGGCAAAAAAGCTGGTAATGGTCATAATGCCCAGGCCGCCCACTTGTATTAGCAAAGCAATGATGAGTTGCCCCGATGGGGTAAAAACCTGGGCAATGTCTAGGGGTGTTAGCCCCGTTACACAAACCGCACTGGTTGAAATAAAAAGGGCATCGACCACGGGCAACACAAAACCTTCTTGTGTAGAGCGGGGTAGTAACAGCAGCAGCGTACCCATGGCTATAAACAAAATAAAACTACCCGCCATTAACAGCACGGGGTTGGTGCGTTTATTAATTAGGCCAATTACCCCTCTAGAAAGTTCTAGGGCCGAAAACAACCCCAAAACGCCCATCTCTATTAAATGATGTCCCAACCAATTGTAGGCAGGCGGCAGGTCTATAAATTTGCTAATGCCAATGGTAGATAGCAGAACGCCCCATATAATGGTGGCAACAATGTTTTTGCGGGTAATGCTTTTCCACAAAAAAAGAAGACTAATTAGGTACGATACGCTGTAAGCAATCCAACTGGCGTGGTAAAGGTATTCTAGCATCCCTCGCTCGTAGGGGTGCAAGTGATACCCATAATCAATTACAATAGCACCAATGGTAATACAAGCCACTACAAACGACAAATATTGTCCCCATTTGGCTATTTTGGTACGTAGTTGTACAGGAAACCAATGTGAAAACTGTATGTTAAACATACTACAGCAAGTTGTGCTTCCAAAAACAAATGTATAGAAAAAACAGAAAATAAGTATTGGAGAACCTTTAAAAATAGTTATCGACTAAAAAAAGAACCCCGTAAGTAAATTTAAAATACTTGCGGGGTTCTTTATGAGTATGAAAGGTTATCCTTTTAATTTTCTTTTTAGTTGAACAATCGTATCGGTTAATTTAGGACCAATCATTTTTCTAATAACAAACATTTTAAATTTTTGCCAACGCGTGCGTTCTACCCACGATCCTGCAAAATGGTGAATACAACAGGTATTGCTAGTTAGTTTAAGTACGCGCGTACTGGTAAGCGGACAGAAATAATCAACAGGGAATACGTGCATATCGTCTTTATAAACACCATAGTTACCTGTAACTTCAAAACCATTTTTTATCATAATATTAGAAATGGTAACGGTGTTAGGTGTCATATCTAAGGTGCCATCGGGGTTGATAAAATGCTTATCATCGTAATAAGCCAATTGTTCGGTTACCCAAATACCTTTAGGAGCACTAGCCATTAGTCCTGTTACGGGCGACATAGAAGCACTTGCTTCGTAACCCGTAAAGGCTGGTAGTTTTAAATATTCGTTCAAGGGTTTTAATATTTCTACGTCGGTATCCATGTACACGCCTCCGTAGTTATAGAGTGCCCAAAGCCTAATGTAATCGGTTACAAAGGCAAATTTACGCGATTCATATGCCTCCTTTACGTATGGAACGCTGTTGATATCAAATGTATCTTCGTTCCAAAGTTTCTATTCATATTCAGGCAGGTATTTTTTCCACGATGCGATGCATTTTTCTGCCAATTCGGGCATTTTACCTCTGCCAAACCAACAATAGTGTATTATCTTAGGAATCATTGATAAGGGGTGTTGAGTGTTTAATGTTTAATGTTGAGTGTTTATTTCTTCATTACTTCGATAATTCTACCGCAAGCAAGGCCGTCGCCGTAGGGGTTGATGGCTTCGCTCATTTTGGTATAAAGTGCGCTATCTTCTAACAGGTTAGAAACGCCTTGTTCAATCTTATCGCGATTGGTACCTACTAGTAATACCGTACCAGCTTCTACTGCTTCGGGGCGTTCGGTGGTATCGCGCATTACCAATACAGGTTTGCCTAAACCTGGAGCTTCTTCTTGCACGCCGCCACTATCGGTCAAAATCAAATACGATTTTTCCATTAAGTAAACAAACTGCAAGTATTGAAGGGGCTCAATTAAGAAGATATTGCTTGCATTGTCGCCCAAAATTTCCATAACGGGTTTACGCACGTTGGGATTTAAGTGCATGGGGTAAACAAAATCGACATCGGGATATTGTTCCGATAAAGTTTTAATAGCATGGCAGATGTTCAAGAAACCTTCGCCAAAGTTTTCGCGACGGTGTCCTGTAATAAGCACCAAGCGTTTGCCATTGGTTAAACGATTGGTATCGTAACCCATGCTAAGTAGTTCTGCTTGCAACGAAGCGCTTAGTTCTTTTTCGCTTTCAATTTTCTTAACCACCCATTGCAATGCATCAATAACGGTATTACCTGTTACAGTAATGGTGCTTTCTGCTACATTTTCTTTTAAAAGATTTTGTTTAGAAAGAGGAGTAGGCGAGAAATTATAAGCGGCAATACGACCGGTAATCAATCGGTTCATTTCTTCGGGCCATGGGCTGTAGATATTGCCTGTACGCAAACCTGCTTCTACGTGTGCTACTGGAATTTGTTGGTAGAATGCAGCCAAAGCCGATGCGGTAGATGTAGTTGTATCACCGTGTACAAAAACAACATCGGGGGTTACTTCTTTCAAAACATCGCGCATACCTAATAGAATACGACTGGTTACATCGTATAAATCTTGGTTGGGTTTCATGATGTTTAAATCGTAATCGGGTACAATTTGGAATAATTCCAATACTTGGTCTAACATTTCGCGATGTTGACCTGTTACACAAACAATGGTTTGAAAATCAGTAGGATATTTCTTAAACTCATGCACCAATGGCGCCATTTTTATCGCCTCGGGACGTGTGCCAAAAACAAGTAATATTTTTTTCATGTTTGTTATAAAATCTATCTCTCTTATAAAGAGAGATAGACTTTAATAACACTCAGATTATCAGTAGCATACAAATGATTTTTATATTTAAACGTAAAAATTTAATAGGTATAACAATACTTTCTTTTGTATAATAAACTGATTTTAAGTATCTTTGAGGATTCAAGAAGTTCTCTTTATAAGAGAACTAGATTTTAATAGTAGAGATAATAAAGTATGAAAATAGCCTACTTACTTGGTTCGTTAAGCCGTGGCGGTACAGAAACACTGTTGCTAGATGTTTTTAGAACTGCCGATAAAGCTAACTATGATTTTATTGGAGTTCATCGAAAAGATGGCCCTTATAAGGATGATTTTTATGCTACAAAACCATTATTTGTGCCATGTGCGCCTAAGGGAAAGAACTTATTTGGTTACTTGCGCCGTTTGCGTAATTTGCTTAAAAAAGAAAATATTACCATAGCACATGCGCAACAGTCGATAGACGCTGTATATGCCATATTAGCAACTAGGGGTACTAAGATTAAAGTAGTACAAACCTTTCATGGTTACGATTTTGGGGCAAAAGGATTTACCAAGCGTATGATAAAATGGAGTATTAAACACAGCGATGCGGTTTGTTTTGTAAGCGAAGCGCAAAAGCAATACTACATAAAAGAGTACAATTTAAAATGCCTTGATAAACTGCATGTGGTGTACAATGGCATTAATTTTTCTAAATTGGATGTAGAAAAAGCACCATTAGAATTGCCTGTTTTCAAAAGCGACCGCCCACAGGGCGGACAAGAACCGCTGAAATTGGCGATGGTAGGCAATTTTGTGCCCGGACGGGCACAAAATTCGGCGTGTCAATTTCTTAAAAAGATAAAAGATGCCGGTGCTGTATTTGATTTCTATTTTGTGGGCAAAAAAAGCGAAGCCGAGCCTTGGCGCTTTGATAATTGCGTGCAGTATTGCCAAGAAAATGGATTGAGTGATTGTGTTCACTTTTTAGGCGGTAGGGGCGATGTGCCACAAATTTTAAAACATATGGACGCGTTTATTTATGCAACCGACCACGATACTTTTGGTATTGCTGTTATTGAAGCCATAGCGGCAGGGTTACCAACCTTTGTAAATGATTGGGAAGTAATGACCGAAGTTACAGGTAATGGCAAATGGGCGTCTGTGTATAAGACCAACGATGCCGAAGATTTTTGCGCTAAATTTATGGATTTTGTAGCCAACATCGACCAATACAAAAAACAAGCCACTATCAATGCACAACAAGTTCGTGCCGCATATGCTATAGAACAGCACATGCAAAGGTTATACCAGGTGTATAGTCAGCTATAAAAGTATGAAGCTGAATATAAAGGAGATGACAAGTTTTAAGTCATCTCCTTTTTTTATAAAAAAATAACAGGGCACCCTAACTAAGAGCACCCTGTTACTCTGCGCAGATAATTTTTACAGTGGCACAATATTGCAAAGATATTAGTTTTACAGCGAAGGTTAAGATGAGTGTTGGGCTGACCTTGCAAAAGTAAAATATTCGCTCCTAAATTTTGCAGTTCACCCTGCTTTACATTACTTTTGTAGAGTTGACAAACTTAGCGACCGAATGGAATCGCCTCACCAAATCACCGCATCACCAAATCACCAATATAAAATGGACTTTACACTAAAAATATACCGCAAACTGCTAGAAACCCTGCAAGCGCAAGGGTATCAGTTTTTGACGTTTGAGCAATACTGTATGCTTGGGCTACGCCCTCAGGATGAATCGTTAAATCGTGTAACCGCTGAATCGCCAAGCGACAATGCCCTTCGACAAGCTCAGGGACCGAATAGGACCGAACTACCGAATGGAATCACCCTTCGACAAGCTCAGGGACCGAATGAGATCGCATCACCAACCAAATACATCATTCTGCGTCACGATGTGGATTTAAAGGCAGAGAATTCGGTAGAAACGGCAAAAATAGAGCATAGCTTGGGCATTAAGGCCAGTTATTATTTTAGGGTAGTGCCCGATAGCGATAAGCCAGAATGCATTAGGGCCATTGCCGATATGGGCCACGAAATTGGTTACCATTACGAGGATATGTCGCTTTGTGGGGGCAATCCAGAAAGGGCGGTGGCGCATTTTGCCGAAAAATTGGCGTATTTTAGAACGTATTACCCCGTAAAAACCATCTGCATGCATGGTGCGCCTACCAGTCAATACGACAGCAAGGATATTTGGCAATTTGCATCGTACAAAAACGACTTTGATCTAATTGGCGAGCCTTATTTTGATGTGGATTTTTCGGATTTATTTTACTTAACCGATACGGGCAGACGCTGGGATGGCTACAAGGTAAGTGTGCGCGATAAAATTCCTACGTATCAAGATGTTTGGACTGCGAATGGGTGGGTATATAAACGTACCGATGATATTATTCGCGCTTGTGATAACGGTAGTTTGCCCAATCGCATTATGATTACTACGCATCCCCAACGTTGGACAGATAGCAAGGTAAAAGGCATGCAAGAAGCCATCGTTCAAAACCTTAAAAACACCGTTAAATACCTGCTTATTAAATGGAGAAGCAAGTAACCATAGTATCTCCCAATGCCTATTTGGACAAATGGTATGGCTTGCTGGAGGTAAGTCCGTATCGATCTTGGTTTCAGAGTCCACATGGTTTTAGCCTATACGATGCGCAGCCTTATTTAGATGCGTTTGCTATCGGGGTGATGGAAAACGACCAATTGATGGGCGTAGTGGTAGGGTTTATCCAAGCCGAAAAGGGGCTAAAAAGCTTTTTTTCGCGCCGAGCCATAATAAACGGCGGTTTGTTGCTGCATCCTTCTATTAGCCAGAATGCCTTGCAAACCTTGTTGCAAGCCCTAAAAAAACGTACCCGCAAAGCCATTTATGTAGAAATTAGAAATTTGTACGATTACAGTCCATACGCTACTACGTTGGCGCAAGTTGGTTTTGCCTACCAGCCGCATTTAAACATAAAAATTACGTGCGATACATGGCATCAAGCCTTAAAACGCATGGACAACAACCGCTACCGCGTGCTGAGCAAACCCATGCCCCAGGGGCTTACCCATAAAATGGCCAACTGCCCAGCTCAGGTTAAGGCGTTTTACCACATGCTTCAAAAGCACTACCAGCAAAAGGTGCGCAAACCCTTGTTCCCCTATGCCTTTTTTGAAACCATGATAATGGGCGAAACGGGCAAGCTGTTGTTGCTTTATAAAGACGATAAACTGATAGGGGGCATGGCGTTGTTGTATTGGCCTAATACGGCTTTGTACGATTATTATGCTTGTGCTTTAGACGATGAATACCGCGACCTATCGCCCTCGGTGTGGCTATATGGGTTGGCCATTCAATACGCCATCCAGCATCAATTGCCCGTGTTCGATACCATGGGAGCAGGCGTGCCCGAAATTCCGTATGGTGTGCGCGACTTTAAGTTGCGTTTTGGCGGACAACTGGTGCAAGAAGGCCGTTTTTTGTGCATTCACAAGCCATTTTTGTACAAACTAGGGGAGTCTTACATTCGCTACAAAAGCAAAGAATAAACTATTTGTCTTCTGTCAATAACTTATTGTGGATTAAATTGACTTTTTTGAACATTTATTATTTTTTTTAACGTATATTTGCGAGATGATTCTTTGTAAATATGAAACCATTTCGTTTTGTATATAAGCATTTTATAGTAGATGTTGTTAACCTGATTATCAGCGTGTTGCTGGTATTATGGTTGGCTCCTTTCAATACAGAAGACCCTTTTCATAAATACGTACCTGTTTATTGTTGTTTTGGGTTAGGATGGCTCTTTTTTGCTTTTTTATTTGGTCGATACAGCAAAACCATCCGTCAACAAGGCTATTTTCCCTCTATTTTTAAGGCAGCTAACGCCTCTATGGTAGCCTACGGCATTGCTGTAGGTGTATTTTATTTCTACTTTACCAATTATTCCATTTGGGTACTGACGGCTGTAACGGGCATTGCATTTGGCTCTTGGTTTATTATGCAGAGCTTGTATTTTGCCTTTATTTATGCGTCCGATCCCGAAGACGAAGTACAACCCGTTGCCAAACGCGAACCCAAAACGGTATTGGAATCGCCCACCATTGTATCGGACGAGGCTTACGATGCTATTTACAAGGCCATGAACAAATGGATGAGCAAGCGTGCCTTTAATTGGTTGTGCCAACAAATAGATTTACACAGCAGCAATACCTACGTATTTGCTTCTACCACCATCTTTAACCTAGAAAGTTTAACACCCTACAAATACGATACCATTGTTAATGTGCGTAGCCTAAACAACATCAGGGGCATTAACAAAATGTTTTCGATGGCCAACGAAAAGTTGCCCGATAATGGTTTGTACGTGGGTGTTTTCAAAGACAAGCACGTTAAAAAGCAACAAATTTTGCAAAAGTACCCAGCCGGCATTAACTGGATATTTTATACCTTCTACTACTTTGTTAAACGTGTAATACCTAAATTATTCTTAACCAAGCGTTTGTATTACGATATAACCCGAGGCAAACGCCGTGTACTATCCAAAACTGAGGTGTTTGGCCGCTTGTATTTTTGCGGATTCGAAATTGTATCCGAAAAGAAAATAGACCATTATACCTACTTTGTGGCACGACGCAAACAAGAACCCCCTCGCTACAAAAAACGTCGTTATGGTCCAATTATATCGCTTAATAGGGTAGGCAAAAACGGCAAAACCTTTAAGTTTTACAAGGCGCGTACCATGTACCCTTACTCCGAATTTTTGCAAGAGTACATTTATCAAAAATGTGGTTTGCAAGAGGGGGGTAAATTTACCCACGACATTAGGGTAAGTACCTTAGGACGATTTATGCGTCGCTATTGGTTAGACGAATTGCCCATGATTTTAAACCTACTTAAAGGCGATATGAAACTGGTGGGCGTGCGTCCTATTAGTAAACACTATTTTAGTTTGTATAGCCCAGAGTTGCAAGAACTTAGAACCAAGGTAAAACCAGGTTTATTGCCTCCATTTTATGCCGATATGCCCAAAACGCTCGACGAAATTCAGGCATCCGAACTAAAATACCTAAACATGTGCATCAAGCGCGGCGCGTTTATTACGGATATCATTTATATGTGGAAGATTTTTGTGAATATCGTCTTTAAACGTGCCCGGTCGCATTAGAGCGATTTTAAACGGTGATTTCTGCGTTGTCGCTCGTGTTCGAAATCCTCATTTACTTTAGTAAACTCCGGTTTCTCACACTCACACGCCTTGAAATCCCTCATTTAAAATCACTCTATTAAATTAAAGCTATTAAATTAACTCTATTAAAATCAATCTGTTAAATTAACTCTGTTATAATCACTCTAAACAAGTTCAAAAATTATAACCTTGATAATAGAGAAAAATATTTCTCCTTTCTCCTTTATCAACTCTCCTTTTTTTTGAAGAATGAAAAAAAACCTCATAACCCTCCTTACTTTCTTTTGTGGAACACTGGTGCTTTTTGCACAAAACATTCCGCAAAACATGGACTATACGCGTTTGTATAGTTTTATAGACGAGCTGGCTACCGATGGATTGGTAGATGTTAACTCGGCCATAAAACCGTATAACCGCAACGCTATTGCGGCTATGCTAAAGCAAGCCAAGGCGCAAGATTCGCTGTTAAATAAGCGTCAAAAAAAGGATTTGGCCTTTTTTATGAGCGATTTTGCCAACGAATTGGATACCATGCCCAAGGCGTATGTGCATTGGACCGATAAAAAAAGCTTTGATTTATCGCTGTTGCAACCTCAGTTTTTGTACCAAAACAAGCACTTTAAGTTTCATTTGCGTCCCATTTTGGGCATGGATTTGATGTACAACCGCCATGGGTTGTTGATAAAACGCCGTTGGGGCTTTGATGTGCAAATGGACATTGTAGACCACGTGTCGGTGTGGGGTAGTTTGCGCGATATATCGTTTAATGGCAACAACTTAAGCGACGAATATTATAGCAATATATACCAACGCATAGATGCGGCCAAGTTGTCGCAACCCCAATTTTTGTACAATTTGCCCGGTTGCCAGTACAAAGAAGCCAATTACGGGGGCGACTTTAGCGATTTTAGAGGGGGTATTAAAGCCTACGCTTGGTGGGGTAGCATCGGGTTGGTAAAAGACCAGTTGGCGTGGGGCGATAGCTACAACTGCTCTAACATTATATCGGGTAGAGCCCCTACATTCCCCATGATTACCTTGCAATTAACCCCTTGTAAATGGTTTGAATTTAACTACATACACGGGTGGATGATTAGTAATGTGGTGGATAGTACCTATTTTTACACCGAAGAAACCTACAGCACCGAGGGGTCTAAAAAGCATTATCGCCCCATGAACAAGTTCATTGCGGCCAATATGTTTACGTTTACCCCCATTCCTCGATTAAAATTATCGATAGGTAACTCTATTGTGTATGCCGAGCGCAATATTCAGCCCTTGTACTTAATTCCGTTTGCGTTCTTTAAGTCGTTAGACCACTTAATGACCAAGGGGGTGGCTACCGAAAACCAAAATTCGCAAATTTTTATCAACTTAAGCTCGCGCAACATCAAGCATTTGCACTTATTTGCCTCGTTCTTTATCGATGAATTTGCTACCAAACGGCTTACCAACGACGAAAACAACCTAATATCGTACAAAGCAGGCTTTGAAGTAAGCAACTGGCCGCTTAAAAACCTGTCGTATGGGTTTGAATACACCCGCACCAATACGCTCAATTACAAGCACTCCATTCAGGCCATTACTTGGGCATCAAACAGCTATAATTTAGGCCATTATTTGGGCGATAATGCGCAACAATTTTTTGCCTTTATCAATTACAAACCCGTTAAAGGGTTAAATTTAAATTTATCGTACACCAAAGACCAAAAAGGCAACGATTACGAATATTTGCGTAAAAATGTGCGTCAAATCATTTCGCAACCCATATTAAAAGACATTGTTTGGGAAAACGATATTGTATCGTTTAAAGCCCTTTACGAGGTATGGCCCAATGCGTACGCCACCGTGCAAGTAGATTGGAACTATGCCCGCGGCCACGATATTGATTCTCCTGCTATTGAAGGTGAAAATCGTTTGGATGCAAACGGATATTTAACTAAATTTACACCGTCCTTTTACCAAGGCAGCAACATCACCGCCACCTGCGGACTTAATATAGGTTTTTAAAATCGCGAGCGATTAGTCAATAAAAAAAACGCCGCAAAGCGGCACGAAATACCAAACGTATAACAAAAATTTTATGAAAAAAATTCAAATGGTTGACTTAAAAAGTCAATACGAAAAAATCAGAGAGGATGTAAATGCCGGTATTCAAGAAGTGATTGATACCACTACCTTTATTAAAGGGGGCAAAGTAAACGAATTCCAAAAGAATTTGGAAGCTTATTTGGGCGTTAAACACGTTATTCCTACCGGTAACGGTACCGATGCGCTTCAAATTGCGTTGATGGCATTGGGTCTTAAACCAGGCGACGAGGTAATTACGCCTACCTTTACCTTTATTGCAACCGCAGAAGTGGTAGCTTTGTTGGGCTTAACTCCTGTGGTAGTAGACGTAGAAGAAGATACCTTTAACATCGATATCGAAGCTGTTCGTAAAGCCATTACTCCCAAAACCAAAGCCATTGTTCCTGTTCACTTGTTTGGTCAAAACGCCAACATGGATGCCCTTTTGCAATTGGCCAAAGAAAATAACTTGTACATTGTAGAAGATGCTTGCCAATCAATTGGTGCCGATTATACTTTTGCCGATGGTAGCAAAGCAAAATCGGGTTGTATTGGTAACATTGGTTGTACCTCGTTCTTCCCATCTAAAAACTTGGGTTGCTACGGCGATGGTGGTGCTATCTTTACCAACGACGACGAATTGGCAGCTAAAATGCGTGCTATTGCTAACCACGGTATGGTGGTTCGCTACTACCACGATATGATTGGTGTAAACAGCCGTTTGGACAGCATTCAAGCCGCTGTATTGGACGTTAAATTGCGCCACTTGGACGAATACATTGCTAACCGTCAAGCAGCTGCTGCTTACTACAACAATGCATTTGCATCGTGCGATAAATTGATTACTCCTATTACATCGCCCTTTACCACCCACGTATTCCACCAATACACCCTTAAATTGGTAAACGTAGACAGAAACGGTTTGCAAGAATACTTGAAAGAAAAAGGCATTCCAGCAATGATTTACTATCCAGTTCCTTTGCACTTGCAAAAAGCTTACCAAGACCCTCGCTACAAAAAAGGCGACTTCCCCGTAGCAGAAAAATTGATGGATTGCGTATTGTCGCTACCCATGCACACCGAATTGGATGAAGAACAATTGGAGTATATTACATCCTCTGTGTTAGAATTTGTAAATAAATAGTTGCTACGCAACGTTAAATCGTTGAATCGCATAATCGTTAAATCGTTAACGATTCAACGTGAGCGAAGCGAACAAATCAACGATTCATCGATTAAACAAATAGCAACAAACAAATAAGCGATATGGAATATTTTAAGCACGAATCGTCTTATGTAGACGAAGGTTGTCAAATTGGCAACGGAACCAAAATATGGCACTTTAGCCACATTATGAGCAATTGCGTTATAGGCGAAAATTGCAACATTGGTCAAAACGTAGTAATATCGCCCAAAGTAGTGTTGGGTAACAACGTAAAAATCCAAAACAACGTATCGGTTTACGAAGGTGTAATTGCCGAGGACGATGTTTTTATGGGT
>ERZ808032.69-NODE-69-length-16039-cov-3.546360_pt1 | contig 16039 bp, 11 predicted proteins | sample MGYA00380187_ERZ808032 | MGnify/ENA primary metagenome ERZ808032 (study PRJEB31490, sample SAMN06133378) | cow dung metagenome | isolation source: M10 | host: cow | place: China: Chengdu | collected 2015-05 ...
CCATTACGGCATTGTTTAAATACAAAGATGGTCTGTTTGATTCGATTGATTCTGTTCCTTTCTCAAAAGTTGTGATATGATGAAAGATAACATATATGCTTTGATACAAAAACTAACTCCTTATTGGGGTATGTTTTACTTTGCTTTTATGCTGATTGCAACCCATTTCATTTGGAAATGGAGTTTTACAGAAAGTTTGTCGATGGGCGGCGCGCCGCAAATCTGGTTGTGGCAATGGTTGGATTGTTCCGCTTTTTTTGATGGCTTGGTGGATGTGATTTGCCGTTTTATCGATTGGTGCTTCTCTAAGGTGTTGGGTATAGACGGTTATATGGTATATAATCATCATTTTTATGCCTTCGAACCTGTTAGAACCATGGTTTCGATTGTGTGGAGTTGTACCGGCATGAAACAATTGTTTATCTTTACCACCATGTTGCTATGTTATCCATACGGGCATAAACATAAATGTTGGGCGATACCTGCTTTTGGGGTGGTTGTTTTGTTGCTTAATCTGATTCGTTTGATGGTACTTTTTTACCATGTTAAGAATGTACCCTCCGATTTTGAAATGTGGCACGAAGGTTCTAAATACATTTTTTATGCCATTATGTTTGGATTGTGGGTGTTGTGGGAAGATATTGTAAGAAAATATGCAACTCGTAATTGATTACGGAAATACCTATGTAAAGGTGGCCGTGTTTGCAGATGACGGCAATATACACCACCAATGTAAATGGGATGCCCCCACCCAGGACGATTATAAAACCTTGATGCAAACCTATTGCATTGACGCCGCCATTGTGTGCTCGGTAGTAGGAGTGCCTGCATCCATGTTGCAGTTTTTAAAGCAACACATTGCGTATGTTTTGGTGCTAGACCATCAAACACCTTTGCCTATTACCAATGCTTATCAAACCCCCAATACATTGGGGTACGATAGGCTGGCAGCCGCTGTGGGAGCCAACGCCATGCATCCTAATACCCCTTTGTTGGTGATTGACGCAGGTACCGCTATTACCTACGATTTTGTGTCGCCTCAGAACGAATACGTAGGTGGTAATATAGCACCAGGAGCTACTATGCGTTTTAATGCGTTGCACCATTTTACCCAAAAATTGCCACAGTTAAGCATGGCCGACAACATACCCATGCAACCTTTAGGTGGTAACACACAATCGGCTATTCAATTGGGGGTGGTAAACGGAATTGCTTACGAAATAGAGGGATATATACATGAATTAAGAGAAAAATATCCCCAACTTTTAATTTTTTTAACGGGTGGAGATGCTTTTTTCTTTGAAAGACGCATAAAAAGTAGCATCTTTGTATCCCCGAATTTGTTGTTATTGGGATTGCACCGTATATTAATGTACAATCAATGTCTGTAAAGCGCATTATAGTTGGTATTATTAGCTTGTTGGCTTTGGTTACTCCTATTTGGGGTGCTGGAACCATTTCTCCCTATTCGCGTTATGGTTATGGCGAATGGCAAAGCCTATCGTTTAGCGCCAATCAATCGATGGGTGGATTGGGATATGGTATGCGTAGCAACAAAAGCATCAATGCCATGAACCCAGCGTCGTATACCGCCATTGATAGCCTAACGTTTATGCTTGATTTAGGGGTTTCTGGTATAGTAGATGGTTTTGAAAGTACGTCAACATCGTCTACTCAATTTAATGGGAATCTAGATTATGTAGCTATACAGGTGCCGTTGGCTAAATTTGCTGCCTTAAGCTTTGGTATATCTCCTTTAACCACCGTAGGTTATGGTTATTCGTTTATCGATAAAAAACTAACTTATGGCTATGCTGATACCATAACGGTAAAGCAAGCCTTTACTGGTACGGGGGGTATGACACAGGTGTACCTAGGGTTGTCGTTTGATATTTTAGACAGGGTTGCTGTTGGGGTAAATGGTCATTATGTATTTGGCAATATTCAGCACAACAGAGAAATTACCTTTCCAAACAATCAATTGTATGCCCCTACCATTCAACAAGAAGCGTTGTATATTAGTGCTTGGCTATGCGATGTAGGGCTACAATACCATCAACCCATAGGCGAAGACGATGAATTGGTAATTGGTGCGGCTTACTCGTTGCAATTGCCCATGCAAAATAAGTCTGAAGTGATTACTTATACCAACGAGTTGGTTGAGGTAGAAGATAATACCCTTGCTTTTGACTACCCACAAATGATAGGGGGTGGTATTTCTTATTTGTGGAATAAGCGTTTGTTAATTGGTGCCGATGTGTCGTGGCAAAACTTTGCCGATGCAAACTATTACGGTAAAACCAACCAATTGAACGATCGTTTTGTGTATGCCTTGGGTGCGCAATACACCCATGCTTTGGGCGGTAAACGCTATATCGATAACATGGATTTTAGGATTGGTGCTAATTATGCTAATTCGTATATCAATATCGATAATAAATCGTACGATAAATGGGCGATTACTTGGGGTGTTGGTTTTCCGTTGCCTAATACATTGACTAAGTTGAACTTACATATGGAATATGGCCAACAAGGTAGCATTCAACAACAAGGTTTAATAGAACGTTATTATAAAATAGGAATAGGAGTTTCGTTAAATGAACGTTGGTTTGTTAAACGAAAATTAAGATAGGTCGTCTAATCAACAAAATCAAAAACATAATAAATTTGCTATGAAGACAAAGTATTTTTTATTGGGATTGGTTGCATTGTTTTCCATGCCCATGTTTGCAGTTAAAGCCGTTGACGATGGCAGTAAATTTGGTACAGGCGAAGATAGCATTCGTTGCTTGGAAAATTTAAGTTTGTATCAAACTTACTATAAAATTAGAGATTACGATGCAGCTTATAACAGCTGGAAAATTGTATTTGACGAAGCTCCTCAAGCCGGTGGTCGTACCTTGTATGGTAACGGTGCCTTCTTGATTGTACAAAAATTAATCAAAGCGCCTGCTGCCGAAAAACAACAATGGTTTGATTTGCTAATGAAATGTTACGAACAACGTATTCAATACTTTGGTGTAGATCGTAAATATTCAGAAGCGTGGATTCGTGGTCGTCAAGCTATCGACTATATGAACTATTCTGGCGATGCTGCCATGTTAGACAAAGTATTGCCTTGGTTAAAACAAGCCGTAGATCATGGTATGCACAATGCTGATGCCGATGTTATCAACTCGTATTTCCAAATGTTAGAAAAACAATACCAATTGGACAAAGAAGCGCATCGTGCTAACTTTATTGATGAATATTTACGCGTAGGCGAAATGTTGGATAAACGTATTGCTATGGCCGATAAACAACTAGAAAACTACAAAGTAGTTCGTAGCAATATTGATAATATCTTCTCGTCTAGTGGTGCTGCCGATTGCAAAACCTTAGAAGGTGTATTTGCTGCCAAAGTAGAAGCCGAAAAAGAAAATGCAGAAGCCTTGAATAAAATCATTAAAGTATTCCGTATGGCTGGATGCAAAGAATCGGATGTTTATTTTACCGCTTCGCTTTACTCGCACAAATTGAATCCTACTGCCGAAACCGCTGCTGGATGCGCTTATCAAGCTATCAAACAAGAAAACTATAAAGCTGCTGTTGATTTCTTTACCGAAGCGACTGCTTTGCAAGAAGATCCCGCTCAAAAATACGACTATGCTTATCACAAAGCCGTGGTGTTGCAAAAAATGGGTAATTATGCTGCTGCTCGTAGCGCTGCTTACGAGGCTATTGGTTACAACAATGCCGAAGGCGAACCATACATTATCATTGCTATGATGTATGCCGATAGCAATCCATTTGGCGACGATAAAATTTTGGCAAAAACCGTATTCTGGGCTGCTGTAGACAAACTAGAAAAAGCTAAAAGTGTAGATCCTGATTGTACAGCAGAAGCACAAAAACTAATCAACTTATATCGTCAACACTATCCATCTAAAGAAGATGTATTCTTTAAACCAGAATTGAAACCTGGTACTATCTTCCACATTGGTGGATGGATGAACGAAGATGTTCGTTGCCGCGACTAATTAGATTGAGCAAATTTTATAAACATATTATTTCTGGTGTAACGACTACTCTTGGAGTGGTCGTTATACTTGTTTTATCGGCTTGTAGCTCTTCTATTAAGAACGATTCTAAATTAGTTTCGTCGCGCGATTCGTTGGCCATTATGTGTTCGTATGATATTGTTACGTTGGTATCCGATTCGGGAGTGACCCGGTATAGGGTAGAAAGCCCCGAATGGTTGGTATTTGACAAGGCGGAACGTCCGTATTGGTTATTTCCAAAAGGATTGCACATGGATCGATTTGACGAATTTTTGAACGTATATTCTAGGGTAGATGCCAAATATGCCATCTACTATAATAATGAGGATGTGTGGGAACTATACGATTCGGTACATGTTACTAATATACACGACGAACATTTTGAAACCAATAAATTAATAGCAGAGCCTCGTAACGATAAAATTTATACCGACGAGTTTGTAAAAGTGACGCAAAAAGACCGCATCATTACAGGCGTAGGTATGCACTCTAACAAGAACCTAACACGGTATGTGATAGAAAAAACGCAGGGTGTTATTCCTTTAGACGAAGAGCAACCCGCTGCTAATACAGCTCCATAAAACAAGTTTTTTTGTATTCATGGCTTATGATAAGTAGTACAACCATATTTTTTATTTTGCTTACCTTGTTGTTTTCTGCCTTTTTCTCGGGCATGGAAATAGCATTTGTTACGTCCAATAAATTGCGTTTGCAAATGGATATGCAAAAAGAAAGCTTAACTTCTTCTATTTTGTCCATTTTTTATGCCCATCCCGATAGGTATATTTCTACCATTTTAGTAGGAAATAACATCGCCTTGGTTATATATGGTATGGAAATGGCCGTGTTATTAGAACCATTCTTAGTCAAATTGCTTCCTAATGCGGCGTTGGTGGGTTTGGCACAAACCTTTGTGTCTACGGTAGTTATCTTAATAACAGGCGAGTTTTTGCCAAAAATGATTTTTAAAATCAACTCTAATGGCTGGTTGCGATTTTTTGCCGTACCCATGCTGTTGTTTTATGTGCTATTGTATCCTATCTCTTTGTTTATGAGTTGGTTGTCGGGTAGTATTATGCGTCTTTTTGGTATGCCTACCGAGCAAACCAATCAATATCTAGTGGGTAGGGTAGATTTAGACCGCTTGATACACGAATCGATAGAAACATCCGAAGAAGAAGTAGAAAACGATTTAAAATTCTTTCAGAATGCGCTAGACTTATCAAAAGTGAAACTACGCAACTGTATTGTGCCTAGAACAGAAATCGAGGCCGTTGAATACGATTGTACGGTAGAAGAATTGCGTCAACACTTTGTAGAAACGGGGTATTCAAAACTATTGGTATACCAAGATAATATCGATAACATTGTGGGATATGTACACTCTAACGAGTTGTTTACTAAGCCAGAACGCTGGCAATCGCAAATTATTATTGCCCCCATTGTGCCAGAAACCATGGCTGCCAATAAACTAATGAATATGTTGCTTTTAAAAAAGAAGAGCATAGCCGTGGTGGTGGACGAATTTGGGGGTACCGCAGGTATTGTTACCCTAGAAGATATTGTAGAAGAGATTTTTGGCGAAATAGAAGATGAACACGATACGCCAGAATACGTAGAAAAGAAAATTAACGATAATGAATATGTTTTTTCGGGCCGTTTAGAGATTGATTACTTAAACGAAACGTTCGATTTGCAATTGCCCGTGTCGGAAGATTACCTAACACTAGCAGGATTAGTTCTGCATGTATATCAAGGCATTCCACAGATAAATGAGCAAATTAAAATAGAAAAATATACCCTTAAAATCATCAAGGCATCAAAAAATAAAATTGAATTGCTTAAGTTGATAAAAGATGCTTAATTTTTTACCCTTTTTTGTAAAAAATCATTATCTTCGCACTTTCATAAAATTGAAATCAAAATAATAACAAAATAAATTATGGCAACATTAGAAAAAATCAGACAAAGAGGTGTGCTATTAACCTGTATTATAGGTTTGGCATTGTTTCTTTTTATTTTTACTGGGGTAGATTTTAATAGCTTGTTTGGCGAATCGCGTACCTTGGTAGGCGAAGTAAACGGAGAGCAAATAGAAATTGCCGAATTTGAGCAACGCGTAGAAGAAGCCAAAGCTTTCTTCCAAATTGAACGTGGCGAGGCTAACTTAGACGAACAAACCACCAGCCAAATACGCGAAACCGTATGGAATATGTGGTTGCAAGAAGTGCTTTATGGTCAAGCATGCCAAGATGCAGGCATTACCGTTTCTGACGAAGAATTGGCAGACCAAATTTTAAGCGACAATCCAAATCCTATGTTGAACAATTTGCGTTTGTTGTTTAACCCAGAAACAAATCGTTTTGACAAGAATATCTTGGTGCAATTGTTGCAAATTGTAGACCAAGAACCTACTAGCGATTATGCTAAATATTGGGCATACGTAGAACGTAATATTCGTTTACAATTGCTTGAAAACAAATACAATACCATGGTAGTTTCTGCCATCAACTACAACGATGCTGATGCTAAAGCACTATACAATGCTAAAAAAGCTGCCAATATTGAGTACGTTCAAGTTCCTTACTACAATCAACCCGATTCTTTGTTCCCTGTAACCGATGCAGAGTTGAAAGAATATTACAACAAAAACATCAATGCTTTTAATCAAAAAGAAGAGCAACGTGTTATTAAAGTATTGTCGTTTGCCATTACTCCTTCTGCGCAAGATTATGCCGAAACCGAAGCATGGATTAACGACTTGAAAAACGATTTTGCAACATCTGCTGATTATGTTGCTATCAATAACCAAAACTCGGATGTTCCTTATCAAGGTATAGCCGTTTCTGAAAAGAATGTAGACGCCGATTTAAAAGCCTTTGCTTTCTCTGGTAAAGCAGGCGATGTGTTTGGTCCAACTTTGTTTGGCAACACCTACAAAATGGCTCGTATTGTAGAAACAGGTATCTCTGCTCCCGATTCGATTAAAGTACGTCATATTTTGGTACAAGCTGCCGATGCAGAGAAAACCCAACAATTGGCTGATAGTTTAGTGGCCGTGCTTAAGGGCGGTGCCGATTTTGCAACCGTAGCCAAAGCATACTCGTTGGCAGGAACGGCTCAAAATGGTGGCGATTTAGGATGGTTTAAAGAAGGCGAAATTGACCTAGAATTTAGCAAAGTTTGTTTTGCTGCTAAACCAAAAGAAATCTTTACTTTCCCCATGGGTGGTGCTATTCAAATTGCTCAGGTAACCGAAACCACCAAACCTGTTCAAAAAGTAAAACTATGTGTGTTGCAACGTAAAGTAGAAGCAGGTTCGCAAACCTATGGTGCTATTTATGGACAAGCCAGTGCTTATGTTGCACAAAACAATACTGCTACTGCCTTTGTCGATAGCGCTAAAGCAGAACAAGGTTTGTATATTCGTACATATACCATTGGTAAAAACGATGCTCGCGTAGGCAACTTAGAAGACTCTCGTCAACTAATTCGTTGGGCATTTGGTAAAAAAGCAGGCAACGTAACCGATGAAGTATACGAATGTGGTAAAAACTTTGTGGTTGCTATGGTAGATCAAGTTATCCCTGCTGGAACCAAATCGTTCGAAACGGTTAAAACACAAGTAAAAGCAGCCGTTATTCAAGATAAAAAAGGCGACAAAATCATTGAAGATATGAAAGCAGCAGGCGAAAATATAGCAGCATTAGGTGCGGTTGCTTCTGCACAAAATGTATCGTTGTCTTCAACCTTTATTCCTAATATTGGTCGTGAACCTATGGTGGCTGGATGCATTCCTGCTTTGTTGGCAACCAAACAAATTCAATACGTTAAAGGTTCTATTGGTGTGTTCGCTATCAGATTGGTATCGGAAGTTCCTCAAGGTGAATTCAATGCTGCTGCCGAAATTACCGAATATACCAACCGCAACCCATTTGTGTATACTACTTTTGAATCGTTAAAAAACAGTGCTGAAATTATTGATAATCGCATTAATTTTTATTAACGAGTAGAACGGTAAAATGATAGAAACCGAGATGTATGTCTCGGTTTTTTTTGTCTATATTTGCTTAACTTTAGCGTATTATGTCTATTTCTCAATTAAACGAATCACAAAAGGCTGCGGTTATGTACAACGAAGGTCCTTCGTTGGTAATTGCAGGGGCAGGATCTGGTAAAACACGGGTGCTGACCTATAAAATTACGTATCTGTTAGAGGTGGTAGGGCTAAAACCTTATCAAATTATGGCTTTGACCTTTACCAATAAAGCGGCCCGAGAAATAAAAGAACGCATTGCCCAAATGGTAGGCCCCGAAAAGGCTCAATATTTGGCTATGGGTACTTTTCACGCTCAGTTTTCTAAGCTATTGCGCACCGAATCTGCTCACATAGGTTTGCCCTCTAACTTTACCGTTTACGATACAGCGGATGCTAAAAACCTAATAAAAGCGATAGTAAAAGAAATGCAGTTAGACGAAAAAACGTACAAGCCATCGGTGGTTTTGTCGCGCATTTCGTCGGCTAAAAATAAAATGGTCATGCCACAACAGTACGATGATGCCAATGGGCGATCGTTAGATTTTATGATGCGCATACCCAAGGTTAAAGAGATTTATACTGAATACCAACGCCGCTTAAAGCAGGCTGGCGCTATGGATTTTGACGATATGTTGTGCCTAACCAACCAACTGTTTATACAACATCCAGAAGTATTGGAAAAATACCAAAATAGGTTTCAATATATCTTGGTAGATGAGTATCAAGATACCAACTATGCCCAATATTTGTTGCTAAAGGCGTTGGCGGCTAAGCACCGCCGTATATGCGTGGTAGGCGACGATTCGCAAAGTATCTATGCCTTTAGGGGGGCGGATATTAGCAATATTCTGTATTTTCAAAAACAATACCCCGAATCTAAATTGTTTAAATTGGAGCAAAACTATCGTTCTACCAAATACTTGGTAGAGGCGGCCAATAGTTTAATTGCGCATAACAAGGGTCGTATCCCCAAAAAGGTTTTTTCTGAAAACGAAATAGGCGATCCGTTGCTATTGTTGGAAGCTTATTCGGATATAGAAGAGGCGAATATGGTAGCCATGCGCATTCAGTCTTTGCTACGAAATCGCCAAGAACAACGCTCCGAAATGGTGGTGCTGTACCGCATCAATGCGCAATCGCGCGTGTTAGAAGATGCATTTAGGTCGCATGGCATACCATATAAAATATACGGTGGGCAATCGTTTTACCAACGCAAGATTATTAAGGATGTATTGGCCTACTTGCGTTTGTTGGTCAATCCTGCCGACGAGGAAGCCTTTAAGCGTTGTATTAACTTTCCAGCACGTGGCATAGGCGATACCACCATCAATAAGGTAAAAGAGGTGGCTAACACACAACAAGTGTCGTTGTTTGAGGTGGCTGCCAATCCATTGGCATTTAATTTGTCGGTCAACCAAGGAACCGCTCGTAAACTAGTTAATTTTACCGATTCGATTAAACAAATTGCCGAAGGGCTGCAAGACAAAGATGCTTATCAGATAACCGAAGAAATGGTGCAGTTCTCGGGCATTAGAACCATGTTGCAAGCTACGCACGATATCGAATCGGAAACCGATTGGCAAAATATAGAAGAATTGCTAAAGGGTATTCGCGAGTACGTGGATAAGCGCATGGAAGAAGAAGGCGTATCGCCTACCTTGGCAGAATACCTAACAGAGGTGTCATTGCTAACCGATGCCGATACCGATACCGACGATGGGGTAGAGCGTGTTACGATGATGACCGTGCATGCTGCCAAAGGTTTGGAATACAATACGGTATTTGTAGTGGGGTTAGAAGAGGATTTATTTCCTAGTACGCGCGACGGAGAAACTACAGAAGGCATTGAAGAAGAACGAAGGTTGCTTTATGTGGCCATTACCCGTGCCAAAAAACGTTGTTATTTGACCTATGCCAAGTCGCGTTTTCGCAATGGTAAAACCAATTATACATCGCCCAGTAGATTTATTGCAGAAATCGATACCAAATGTTTGTCGGTACGTGGCAAGCAAGCGGCTGCATACGATTTTACTAAAAAAGACGAATCGTTTTTTACCAGAGGATCGTATACAGGTAATCGTACGTTGCCTGGTAGCATAAAGGGTGGCTTAAACACGATGACACGTGTGCAAGTAACTCCTCAACCTACTGCCCCTGTGGCCTCGGCTGGAGGGTTTAGTACTGTGGCCGATGTATCGGTAGGTCAACGTATATTGCACGAACGTTTTGGCCAAGGAACCGTGGTACATGTAGAATCCTCGGCAGATGGTAAACGCATAAGGGTACAGTTTGAACACTCGGGCGAGCGTTTGTTGTTACTTAAATTTGCTAAAATTAAGTTGTTATAATAAGAATAGATGAGGCGCTTTGGGATATTATGCATCATTTGGTTGACTGTTGCCTTGCAGGTAGCGGCTAAACATCGTGTGCATGGATACGTCCGGGCCGAAAACGGCGATTTGATGCCTCATGTAGATGTATCGGTGTTAACCGAAAATTGGCATACCATGACCGATTCGGTAGGGGGGTACGAGGTGCTGACCGATAAGGATTCGGTTTGGATAGAATTTTCGCATGTAGGATACCGTACAGAAAAGAAGTTCTTTGCTTTTACCGATAAAAAACGTAGCGAGCGCCGCATGGATTTGTTTATGCGCGAAGATACCAAGCAACTTTCTGATGTTCAGATACAAGGTGGAAAATTGCAACACACCATGGCGCATCAATTGGATGTAACCACCTTAGAGGTAATGCCCAATGCTACAATAGGTGGAATTGAGTCGCTGGTTAAAACCTTTCAGGGGGTAAGTTCGAACAACGAACTTAGTTCGCAGTATTCGGTGCGTGGGGGTAGCTACGACGAAAATAGTGTGTACGTTAACGGTATAGAAGTGTATCGCCCCTATTTGGTGCGTACGGGCGAGCAAGAGGGCTTAAGTTTTGTAAATCCCGATTTAGCTGGTAATGTGCAATTCTCGGCAGGTGGTTTTGATGCTAAATATGGTGATAAACTATCGTCTGTTTTGGAAATAACCTACCGAAAACCCTATCGTTTTGAAGCGGGAATTGGGGGTAGTTTTATGGGAGCTACGGCTTATATAGGTTCGTCCAACCAAAAATACAGCCAAATACACGGATTTAGGTATAAAAATGCCTCTTGGCTATTAGGAACCCTGCAAACCAGTGGTGAATACGATCCTAATTTCTTGGATTATCAAACGTACATCACCTATAATCCTCATCCCAAAGTAGAACTTGCCTTTTTGGCAAATATATCGCAAAATACGTATAATTTTGCGCCACAGACTCGTTCTACTACTTTTGGTACCTTGGGCGATTTGCAAAATTTTACTGTCTATTTTTCTGGTAAAGAACAAGATAGGTTTAGAACCTTGTTTGGAGCGCTATCGGCCATTTATAAACCTACCGATAGGTGGAAATTGGGACTAACGGTATCTGCCTTTTATACAGACGAACGCATTAGCTACGACATAGAAGGCGAGTATTGGTTAAATAAAGTGTATTCGGTAGATGGTAGCATGGGCGAGCAAACAGGTGTAGGTAACTATTACGAACATGCTCGTAATCAAATGAACTCCTTGGTTATTAAGGCGGCTCACGACGGATCTGTTAAGTTGACCGATAATAATACGCTTTCTTGGGGTATAGATTTTACCCAAGAGTTGGTAAACGAAACCATTAGCGAATGGGAAATGCGCGATTCGTCGGGTTATTCGGTGCCTTACCACGATGTTCAACCCAACTTATTTTATAGTTTACAGGCAGATAACCGTTTAAATGCTTTTAAAATAAGGGGATATGTGCAGGATGAATACCGTTGGCACTTGCGCAAAGGGGGCATTATGTCGTTTAATGGTGGGGTGCGATTTAACTATTGGTCGTTTAATAATGAAGCTACCATTAGCCCTAGGTTGGTAATTGCTTATTTCCCTGATATTAAACCAGATATTCGATTTAGATTTGCTGCCGGATTGTATTATCAATCGCCTGGTTACAAAGAAATTAAGGATACGGTTACGGTAAATGGTGGGCTAACTACTTTTTTAGATAAGGAGATTAAATCGCAGCGTTCTTTGCAATTTATAGCGGGTATGGATTATTATTATCAATTTTTACGACATCCATTTAAGTTGTCGTTAGAGGTGTATTATAAACACCTAAATAACATTAATCCGTATGCAGTAGATAACATGAAAATTACCTATGCAGGCCGAAACGATTCGCATGGCTATGCAGCAGGGTTGGATGTTAAACTCTTTGGCGAGATGGTGCCGGGGGTAGACTCTTGGCTGGGATTCTCGTTGATGCGTACCATGGAGAGTGTGATAGGCGAGGATAATAAGTTTGTGCCGCGTCCCACCGACCAATTGTACAATATTTCGCTATTTTTTCAGGATTATATACCAGGCTTGCCACAATACCGCGTGCATGTGCTGTTTAACTGGGCACAGGGATTGCCCGTTAGAGCCCCTGGAGCCATGCAGTCTTCTGGTTCCATGCGTGCGCCAGATTATCGAAGGGTAGATTTGGGTATATCGCGTGTGTTTGAGAAAGGTAAAGACCCTTGGATGGGTAGAGGATTTTTTAAGCCATTTAGGCAAATTTTGGTTGCTTTTGAGGTGCTTAATTTGTTTGGTTTTAACAATGTGAACTCTTACTATTGGGTGTCTACTATTGCTAGCGATGCGCAATATGCAGTGCCTAACTATTTAACAGGCAGACAATTTAATTTAAAACTTCAATTTAAATTTTAATATGTATAATACTGTGTTTTGGCTAATTATAGCCTTTGTTGTGATAGAATTTTTAATTGAACGCACTATTTCGCGTTTAAATGCCAGTTGGTTTGGTAAACCTATTCCATCTATTTTAGCGGGTGTGTTTAACGAAGAAAAGTACCAAAAACAGCAAGCTTATTCTATGACTAATTATAAATTTGGGGTGTTTTCTTCATCTTTTTCGGTGATGCTATCGCTACTTGCCTTGTCGTTGGGTTTGTATGGTTGGTTGGATGAATGGTTGCGTCAATGGTTGATGAACGAGGTATGGCTTTGTTTAGCCTTTTTTGGCGTTATTATGGTGGTTAATGTTCTTATCGATCTTCCGTTTGATTACTATCGTACGTTTGTAATAGAAGAAAAATTTGGCTTTAATAAGGCTACCAAAGGCGTATTTTTTGGCGATCAGGTTAAAAATCTCTTGTTGTCGGCCGTAATGGGTGGCGTTATTTTGGGGCTTATTACCCTGATTTATACCCTTATACCTACTTATTTTTGGTTGATAGCTTGGGGTGTGGTATCTGCTTTTTCGCTATTTATGACCATGTTCTATTCGGAGTGGATCGTACCCATTTTTAACAAACAAACTCCATTGGAAGCGGGTGAGTTGCGCGATGCCATTGAAGGCTTTGCTATAGAAGCAGGTTTTGAACTTACCAATATCTATGTAATTGATGGATCGAAACGTTCTACTAAAGCAAATGCATATTTTAGTGGTTTAGGTGCAAAAAAACGCATCGTATTGTACGATACGCTTATAAAAGAACTTACTACGCAGCAAATTGTGGCTGTGTTAGCGCACGAAATTGGTCATTATAAGCACAAACATACCCGTAGTATGATTACAGTTTCGTTGTTGAGTAATTTGCTGATGTTTGCTTTGTTGGGTTATTTTGTAGCTAGCCCTGCCTTGTCGATAGCTATGGGTGGCCAGTTGCCTTCGTTCCATTTAGGCATTATGGCGTTTGGTATTTTGTATTCGCCCATTTCAACCTTATTGGGCTTGGCTATTAACAGCCTTTCGCGTCGTAATGAATACCAAGCAGATGCTTATGCAGCGTCGTTTGGCTTGGGCAACGATTTAATTGGTGCTTTAAAGAAATTATCGTCTACTGCCTTGTCTAATTTGCAGCCTCACCCTGCTTTTGTGTTTGTGCATTATTCGCATCCTACGTTGTTGCAACGTGTAACGGCTTTGCAAGAAAAAAAGCGTTAACCATGCTTTTTTAGGTACTCTTGTAGGCTGTCTAATAGGTTCTCGAGGGTGTAGAATTGTTCTGTATACAAGGGATTGGTCAATTCCCATTTTAAAGGGTCGGTTGATAGCAAGGTAATGCTACAATCGGCCTTTTGATTGATGGTATAGCCTAGTCGTTGTAGCGAGCGTTGGGTCCAATACAACTGTTTGCAAGGTTCGCCTTTAAGTTGAATGCTGTACTGGTTGCTGGCATACTGAATACGAAAATTACCAATGGAATCGTCAAAATAAAATTGATGGGGAGTAAATGTTTTTTCGATATACCCGCCTAATATAATGTCTTCTGGAATGCCTCTTTGCACCCCCTTTGCGGTTAGTAACCATAATTTATCGCATATTTGTAGGGCTACTTCTAACTCGTGTGTAGAGAGTAAAATTGCTTTTTGAGTACTAACGGCTAGGTGTTGCAATAGCAACATAATTTCTATGGTGTTAGGAAGGTCTAGGTGTGCTGTTGGCTCGTCTAAAAAGATGATGGGCGTGTCTTGTGCCAAGGCTTTGGCTATCATTACACGTTGCTTTTCTCCGTCGGATAGTTCGTTGTAAAAGCGATCGGCTTTGTGTGTTAAGTGCACTTGCTCGATGCATTTGGCTACCATTTTGTTATCTTTTTCTTGTAGTTTGCCCACCCAATTGGTGTGGGGAAATCGGCCCATTTCTACCAATTGCCTAACGGTTAACGATTGGGTGCTGATGCTGTCGGTTAGCACCACTGCAATTTGTTTGGCACGTTGTGTTGGTTTTAACTTGTTGAACGGTGTATTTTTGATGTAAATGGTTCCTTCTAGGGCGGGTTGTAATCCTGCTAATGTTCTAATGAGGGTAGATTTTCCGCCCCCATTTGGACCTATTAAGCCCACCATATCGCCTGCCTTAAGTTGTAGCATTAGGTTTTGGTGCAGGTGTTTTTGTTTGCTGTAACCAATGGCCAGCATTTTGGTACTGAGTAGGGTGTAGGTGTTTTCCATTATTGATGCAGGTGTTTGTTTTTGATGATAACCCATAATATGATAGGGGCTCCGATGAGCGAACTAACAGCATTGATGGGTAGGGTGTATTGGCTAATGGGTAATTGTGTGCAGCAATCGCATAGAAGCAGCAATGAGGCGCCTATTAGCATGCATGCAGGTAATATAACACGATGGTTAGCGGTTCTAAATATTCCCCTAGCGATGTGGGGAACGGCCATGCCAATAAAGGCAATAGGGCCCGTAAATGCCGTAATGGTGGCTGCTAAAATGCAGGTAATGAGTATGATCCATGTGCGTGTCCATCCCATAGATATGCCCAGCCCAACGGCATAATTCTCGCCTAATAGCAGGGCGTTTAATTTTTTGGCAAGTAATAAAGAACCCAGCAACCCCAATGCTACTACGGGAACCATGATGAGTAGCATGTTCCAGGTAACGGCACCAATGCTGCCCATCGACCATACCACATACATTTTAAGGGCTTCTGGATTACTAATGCTTTGCAATACATTAATAAGGGCTCCAGCTATGCTGCCAAACATCATCCCTACTAAAAGCAACGAAACAGTATCGGATGTGCGAGCCGATACCATTAATACCAATAGCATAACTACTAGTGCTCCTAGTATAGCTGCCAGAATTTGTAACCATATATTGCCCACTAAAACGGCAGGTAGTAACGAACTGCCTAATAGCAATAATGCCACGCCTAGGCCTGCACCAGAGCTTACACCTAATACATAAGGGCCTGCTAGTGGGTTGGCAAATAGGGTTTGCATCAGTTGGCCTGCTACGGCCAATCCTGCTCCTGCTATGCAAGCGGTAATGGCTTTGGGAAACCTAAAATGTTGCAGAATGCCCATTACGGCATCGTTAGGGGTATTGGTAAAACTATCCCAAATTTGGGATGGTGTAATGATGATGCTTCCAAG
>ERZ808032.70-NODE-70-length-15866-cov-4.899930_pt1 | contig 15866 bp, 14 predicted proteins | sample MGYA00380187_ERZ808032 | MGnify/ENA primary metagenome ERZ808032 (study PRJEB31490, sample SAMN06133378) | cow dung metagenome | isolation source: M10 | host: cow | place: China: Chengdu | collected 2015-05 ...
GTCTTATTCCACTTCTTGATGTCGTTAACAAATGCAAAAGTATAAAGGATATTGGAATATACAATGACCGATTTGGGTTCAATATATCCCTATCTATAATAATAGCAATACAACAACAAGTCCCGAAGGTCAAACTAAACTTTCGGGACTTGTTGTTTGTTAAAATCTCCAATACGGAGCTGGGGGAAGTCAATGTTACTTCTCTATGACGGACACTTTGGCGGCGGTGGCTTTGCACTTCTCGCGCAACGCCTGCTGGTCGGCATCCAGGGCATCCCAACATACAACCACGCCCATGCGTCGGCCTACGTGGGCCTCGGGCTTGCCAAAAATGCGCAGATAGGTGCGTTCCTGGGCACATGCGTCTTCCATACCCGTGTAGTCAGGGTTGTACGTCTCTATGCCCGAGAGGATAACGGCACTGGCGCCCTGGCGCTCCTGGGTTATCTCGGGAATGGGCAAACCGAGCACGGCACGGCAATGGAGTTCGAACTCGCTGAGGTTCTGTGTGCCGGCAAGGGTTACCATGCCTGTATCGTGCGGACGGGGAGAGAGTTCGCTGAAGATGACACCGTCCTTCTCGCTAACGAAGAACTCCACACCCCAGATGCCTGCACCGGTGAGGGCTTCCGTCACCTTGGCGGCCATTTCCTGTGCCTGGGCAAGGTGCTCGGGCTTCATCTGGCGTGGCTGGAAACTCTCCTGATAGTCGCCGCCCTTCTGCACATGGCCGATGGGGGCGCAGAACAAGGTGGGACCGTTCTTCTGCGTAACGGTGAGCAGGGTTATCTCGTAGTCGAAGGGTATGAACTGCTCCACGATGACCTCCATGATGTCGCCACGCGAACCCTCGCATGCACATTCCCAAGCAGCAGGCAGTTCCTCGGCACTGTCCACCTTGCTCTGGCCATGACCGCTGGAGGACATGAGAGGCTTGATGATGCAGGGGAAGCCTATCACGCCAGCTGCCTCGGCAAGTTCCTCGTAGGTGGTGGCATAGCGGTAGTTGGCGGTCTTCAGTCCCAACTCGGTGTGTGCCAGTTCGCGGATGGCCTTGCGGTTCATGGTGAAGTTCACGGCACGGGCGCTGGGCACAACCTGTATGCCCATCTCCTCGCACTCGTAGAGCTTCTCGGTGCGGATGGCCTCTATCTCGGGCACGATGATGTCGGGACGGACCTCCTCAACAACCTTCATGAGGGCATCGCCGTCCAGCATGCTGAACACGCGGCGCTCGTCGGCCACCTGCATGGCAGGAGCATTGTCGTACTTGTCGCAAGCGACCACATACTGACCCTTTCTCTGACAGGCAATGACGAATTCCTTACCGAGTTCGCCTGAGCCCAAAAGCAAAATCTTCTTCATATATTAACTCAATCCTTCTATTTCTCCGTTTACTATGTCTATCTTCTCTGCCTGGGGCACCTTGGGCAGGCCTGGCATGCGAAGTATCTCTCCTGCTATGAGCACGATGAACTCGCTTCCCTGGTTGATAACCACATCGCGGATGGCAATGTTGAATCCCTCGGGCACACCGTATGCCTTCTGGTCGGCAGAGAACGAGAACTGTGTCTTGGCTATGCAGATGGGGAAGTGCGACAAGCCCAGTTCCTCTATCTTCTGAAGCATCTTCTTGGCCGCAGGGGTGAATGTTACGCCCTTGCCGCCATATACCTTCTGCACCACGGCCAAAGCCTTCTGCTCGATGGTATCCTCGTCGGCATAGGCGAACTTCAGAGGCTCGCTGGGGTTGTTCTCTATGGTGTCCGCCACAAGGCGTGCCAACTCCTCGGCACCGGCACCGCCCTCGTTGAAGGCATTGTTCACGGCAAAGCCTATGCCCATCTCGGCACAATGCTCGCGGCAGAAGTTGATTTCCTCGTCGGTGTCCGTGGCAAAGCGGTTGAAGCACACCACCACCGTCTGACCGAAGCCCTGCAGGTTGCGGATGTGGCGGTCAAGGTTCTTCACACCTTCCTTCAAGCCCTCCATGTTGGGTTCCTTGATAGCCTCCACGGGCACACCGCCGTGCATCTTCAAGCCCTGTGTGGTGGCAACCAGTACGGTGAGTGCAGGTTGCAGGCCCGACTTGCGGCACTTGATGTCGTAGAACTTCTCAGCACCAAGGTCGGCACCGAAACCGCCCTCCGTAACCACGTATGGAGCCAGACTCATGGCCATGCGAGTGGCAAGAACGGAGTTACAGCCATGTGCAATGTTGGCAAAGGGACCGCCATGCACCACAGCAGGAGTGTTCTCGGTTGTCTGCACCAGATTGGGCTTTATGGCATCGCGCAGGAGCACACAGATGGCACCAGCCACGCCAAGGTCCTTCACGGTGAAGGGCTTGCCCTCGATGGTGGTACCCAGAAGGATATTCTCTATGCGTCGGCGCAGGTCAGCCTCATCCTGGGCAAGGCAGAGGATGGCCATAATCTCGGAAGCAGGAGTGATGTCGAAACCGCTCTCGCCAGTTACGCCGTTGGTCTTGGCGCCAAGACCCGTAACGATGTAGCGCAGGTTGCGGTCGTTCACGTCCAGCACGCGCTTCCACAACACCTCGCGCATGGCAAAGCCCTCGGCCTGATGCTGGTAGATGTAGTTGTCCAGCAGGGCGGCAATCATATTGTGGGCAGAGGTGATGGCGTGGAAGTCGCCCGTAAAGTGCAGGTTAATCTTGTCCATGGGCAGAACCTGTGCGTAGCCGCCGCCGGCAGCACCACCCTTCATGCCGAAGCAGGGACCCAGCGAGGGTTCGCGCAGAGCCACCATGGTCTTCTTGCCAATGCGGTTCATACCCAGAGCCAGGCCCACGCTGACGGTGGTCTTGCCTATGCCAGCCTTGGTGGGAGTGATGGCCGTAACCAGTATCAGGCGGCTCTTCTTTATCTTCTCCTCGTCGATGAGCGAGAGGGGCAGTTTGGCTATGTATCGGCCATAGGGCTCCATCACCTCATCGCTGATACCGAGCCCCTGTGCAATCTCTGCGATTGGCTTCAGAGGGGTCTCGCGTGCAATTTCAATATCGCTTTTCATATCATTATTGTGTTTGTTTCTTTTGTACTTTATCTGTCTCTGCCGGTGTGAAGAAGACTGTAGCCCTGAGTTCGTCGGGCATGTACTGCTGCTTCACGTAGTGCCCGGGATAGTCGTGCGGGTACTTGTATCCGTCGCTGTATCCCAGTTCCGACATCAGTTGTGTGGGTGCATTCCTCAGATGCAGGGGCACTGGCAGGTTGCCCGTATGGCGCACGTTCTGCAGGGCAGCGTTTATGGCGTTGTAGGCACTGTTGCTCTTGGGCGAGGTGGCCAGGTAGACGGTTGCCTCCGCCAGGGGGATACGCCCCTCGGGCCACCCTATCTTCTGCACGGCATCGAAGGCAGCATTTGCCAGGAGCAGGGCATTGGGGTTTGCCAAGCCTATGTCCTCCGAGGCAGAGATTACCAGTCGCCGTGCTATGAAGGCAGGGTCTTCCCCACCCTCTATCATGCGTGCCAGCCAGTAGATGGCGGCATCGGGGTCGCTGCCTCGTATGCTCTTGATGAAGGCCGAGATGATGTCGTAGTGCATCTCTCCGTCCTTGTCGTATGCCAAGGGGTTCTGCTGAAGGCGCTCCGCCACCAGCGTGTCGGTCACTTCCAGCGTTTCGCCCTCCTGCACGCTCTCGGACAGGAGTTCCAGTATATTGAGCAACTTGCGTGCATCGCCTCCGCTATACCTGAGCAAGGCATCGGTCTGCTTCAGTTCTATACTTTGCTTCCTGAGCACCGTGTCCTTTTCCATCACACGGCGGCACAGCGCCAGCAGGTCGTCCTTCGTGAGGGAGTTGAGCGTGTACACCTGGCATCGGCTCAAGAGGGGCCTTATCACCTCGTACGAGGGGTTCTCCGTGGTGGCGCCTATCAGTGTGAAGACACCCTGCTCCACGGCACCCAGGAGGGAGTCCTGCTGACTCTTGCTGAAGCGGTGTATTTCGTCTATGAAGAGTATGGGGCGTGCCGTGTTGAAGAAGTTGGTTCCCCGTGCCTTCTCTATGACATCGCGCACATCCTTCACTCCGCTTGTCACGGCAGAAAGGGTAAAGAAGGGCACGTCCAGCGTGCTGGCTATGATGGTGGCCAGTGTGGTCTTTCCCACGCCTGGAGGTCCCCAGAGGATGAAACTGGAAATCCTGCCGCTGGTTATCATCCTGCGCAACACACCATTGGGGCCAACAAGATGCTGCTGTCCTATGTAGTCCTCCAAAGTGCGGGGACGCATTCTTTCTGCCAATGGTTGCATAGTGGTTACAAAGATAGCAAAATTAGGACATATTACGGGCACATGGCAAAAGAATTTGACCACACACAAGGAAAAAGCAACAGTTGCAACACCCTTTGGCGTATGTTTTGCATGATTTTTACTAAATTTGTATTTGGATAATTCTATTCTACCCCCAATAAAACACACTATCCATAGCAGGAACCAGCCAATGACCTTGTCTATACTGATACCATCATACAACTGGGATTGCACATCACTTGTGTGCGATCTCCTTGAACAGATTCCCCAGGATGCGGAAATCATCGTGGGCAATGACAAAAGCACCTCGGAGGAAGCAATCAAGACCTTCCAGAAGATAGCAAGCATGAAGCAATGCCGTGTCTACGAACCCAGCGAAAACCTTGGGCGCTCGCGCATACGCAACAGGCTCTTCGAACTCTCTAAGGGAGAATGGGTGCTTTTCATTGATTGCGACACAAAAATAGACAGTCCTGACTTTATACGCAATTACCTGAAGGCCATAGAGGAACATCCTGCCGACATTTACTACGGAGGAATGAAGAACACCACGGAATGCCCCAAGGGGTGTGAACTCAGATGGACGTACGAAAAAGAAGCATCAAAACGACTTACATCCGAATACCGCCAAGCCCACCCCTTTGATTCCATGACTACGGTGAACTTCATGATCAGGCGCGATGCCTTCGTACATACAGGCTTTGACGAGAGCATCAGGAGATACGGTCACGAAGACACTCTGCTTTTTGCCAATCTTGAACGTCTGGGCAAAAGCGTCTTCCACCTGGAAAACCGCATCATTCACCTGGACATAGACACCAACCGGAAATTCCTTGCCAAGACACGCGAGTCGCTTCGTACCCTGCATTCTCTGCCTGATGACATACGTCCCAAGACCCGCATGACGGAGATACACCGACTGCTCTACAAATACCGTCTGCACCGCATCTTTGCTCTCCTGCACATATTCCTGCTACCCATCACCCGCAGAATCCTGTGTTCACGCTTCGTGTCACTCCGCCTCTTCCAATTCTACAAACTGGGGTACTATTGCGGACTTTGAGGGTAACGCTGAATGTTTAGAAGGCAAGAAAAAGAAGAAACGGTGAGCGGATTAGTTTTCGTTCATCGTTCACCGTTTTCCAAAATCCATTGGGTTATTTCCCAGCACACAGTTCCGTCCTTCGGACAAGGTAAGTGAGAGGGAGTCACTACCCCACTCTGTACCATTATTTTTTCTCCAATGCCTCTCTAATCTGAGGCACGGCACATTTGATGAACGGGTCCTCGTTGTGCACATCATATTCCATCACGGCATTCTGTAGCGCAGGCATGACCACATTGAGCAGTTCCTGTATGCTAGCACCCTTGTGCTTGTATTGGTTTGCCAAACTGGTGACGAAGCGGGCATTTGACCACAACAACAGGTTCATTGCCTCTTCATCGCCCTGTTGTGCCTTTTCTACCAAAGTCTGTTCCTCATCGCGTGAGAGCAGCTCTGCCCTGCCAATCATCAGCAGGTATTCATCTATATCGAATGGTTCTTTCTTCAGGTATTCAATAATGTTAAATGCATTCATGTCTTCTGTATTATAATGTATGTTTTCTTTGTTATCTAATTCACGTCGCGGTGTGACACTTTTAGTTATTACAAGTTTCCTTATTCTGCTGGTTGGCCTTTCCAGTTCACCGGCCCTATACTTCGAGAGCAGAGTTTTGTGAATCTCTTCCATTCGCTCAAGTTCGTCTTTGGGTCTATTTTCAAGCAGGGAGTCATTAACGATTTCTTCCTCTGAGGACATCGGCTCTACCTGTTCAGCAGATATAACTTCCCTGATGAACTTGGCCACACACTCGGGGGCATCGGGCGAGAAGCAATTCTCGGCTGGCATAATGTGTGTAGGGCCGAAGTTGTTAACATAGTCAGCATAGGTGGACGAATCAATTTCTGCACTGAAAAACAGGGTCTCAGCATTCTGTATGCCCTGGCGGTAGATCTCGTCCTCCATCTGCCGGTATTCCGTCTGCATCTGGCGTGTGAGGGTGAGATATTCTGGCTTACCAAGATTGGGCAGTTCTATGCGCGTCTTGAACTGTTTAGGGGGCAACATGTTGGCAATCATCGTGCTGGTACTGAAATAGGGGGTTATGAGCACCTTCTTTATCTTGCCTATATCTCTGGCATGCATGGCATCTGAAAGAGCTCTGACATCTATGGGAGTGTCGATGCCATAGTTATGTTTAGCGCTTTTGAAGCAGGCTATGGTGGCTGCCGTGCCGCATGCCACTATCAAGTCGGGTTTAAGGCAATCGCTCATGCACAGATGTGCGACATGGTCCACTGCGTTGCGTGGTCCTTTGGGAAGGGGATAGTACATGCAATGGTATTCTTCACCCAAACTTTTCACAAGGGATGTGAGAAGCAGGTCCTCGGTGCCCGTAAAGAGGTCGCCCAGGAAGAGGATGTGCTTGCGCTCGTCTCTCGTATTGGATACGTAATCTGAAAGAGGTAATCTCATAAGTTGCCTTAAATGAATTGGCGGGTTATTGTTTGGTCAGTTTACGATAGGTTTTCAGTTTCTCTTCATAGACTTCGTTGTTGCGTTCTGCTTCAAGCAGAATCTTATATACAGACAACACGAGGTTCTTACGGCTTCTGAAGAAATCAAGCAGAATGGATGTGTCTTCACACTTTTCTATCAGTTCGTGGTCGCGAAGAAGATGAATCTGATTGAGCTTGAGAATTCTGTCTCCTGAAATGTCTGCCCTGCAGAAGAAATCTGTGTCACCTACCTGCAGATAACCTGTAACGTCATCCACCAGGTCGTCAATTTCGCGAGGCAATGCGTTCTCCGTAACGGGAACATCCAGAAACACCTGTGTGTTACATTGCATCAGTGCCATAAACATATCGTTTTCTATGGGCGATATGGCAAGTTTATTGCCAAGCACGGCATTGATGTCCTGGAGCCTCTCCTCTGCCACATTACGTCTGACGTACACTCCTTCCTCTGCCGTTTCCATGTTGCCCTTCTGCTTATGGGAAGAAACAAGCGGGACACCGCCCCCCTTGGCAGAATATATGCCACTAAATGCCTGTTCCAGCTGTTCAATGGGCATCTTGTGCTTCTTCTTGTATTCCACTATACCTGCCGCCAAGGCTTCGCCCACAGAGGCATATACCTTGCCCTGGCATACAAACAGTCTGTTCCAGGGAAGGTATTTGCACAGGCGGTTATGGCGCCAGCCCTTGGGAGAGTATATCAGAACAGGGTCGGAACCGTTTTGTGAACCTATCATATTGCAATCCGCTACGCACCGGAGAATGTCGAGCGGTTTCTTTTTCAGATTTATTATAACCTGAAGTGCACTCTGAAGAGCATCCGCAGAATTAAGCAAGTGGTCGGCACGACCTACGGAATAGAACTCCTCTCCTAATTTTGCCTCTACTGCCTTGCTTATGAGCCAGCGGTTTACATCATCTTCCATAAAGGCTCTTACCAGATGTCTCTCTCTGGAACCTATGGCCATGATGGAGAGGTCAGCCTGCTGATGCTCCGATTCGGAGTCGGGCATGGCGGGCAGTTCCAGGCAACTTACATATTCCCTCAGCATGTTGCGCTTGTCTGTATTCAATCCTTCATCTATGAGAAGGGGTTCTATGACGTAGTCAACGATGTCCTGATAGCATATATGGATATAGTGTGGGCATTCGGGGCGCATTTTACGGTTCAACCCCTCGTAATGGTCCATATCGCGAAGGGGATGAGGTGTCAGGTACACAAACAACTGGAAGGGGCGCTTGTGGCCGCAATTGTTGCATGCTTCGAAATAGCGCTCTGTCTGAGCGTCGTGCTCAAGGGCATTGACCTTGTTCTCAATGAATATTTCCAGTTCATGACGCCCTGCTATTGGAGTCTGGAGCTTGAACTTGAGGTATATGTCCAGACGGTCATCCTTTTCGGCACTGGCCTGTGTGGTGAATTTTGAATATTCCTTCTGATATTTCCTGACTGAAAGTTCGCATTCCGTCTCTACTCTTTCAAACATTACAGAACGGGTAAGTATTGCCCGGCGGAGATGTTCGTCTACCTCCGCTACCTTGTTCTCCTTCCCGGCTCTGTAAAGAATGATGTCCAGAAAATGCAACAAGGTTGATTCGCGGGAATCGCCGTTAAAGAACGTACCCGAGAGCAGTTCTGCCACAAAGCGACTATGGGTGTTTTCATTCCTTGACTTGGATATTATGCCAAAGATGTTTTTCTTGCCCAAGTAATCCAGAAGTTCTGCATTCTTCACAATGTTTCTATTGAAGATTGTAAGAAGTTGCTCGGCAGACAATTTCCTTTCATTGTCCGTTCTGGCCGTTTCATAATTGAAGAAATAAAGGCTCATATTGTATATAGGTGGGTTCTGAAAATTTGTTTATGTCAGGTTCTATAAGCTACAAGTGATTCTGTGAATTAATGAACTGAGGGTTCTTGTCTATCCAGCCGACAATCTCCCTTGCCCCCTCCTCCGAGAGGTGATGGCCGGAGGGGATGCGGTGGCATTGCTCCTGGGGATAGTGTCGAAGGAACTCGGCTATGTACTTCTCGCCAAAGAGTTCGTCGCGGTCGCCAAAGAAGGCATGCACCATGGGGCGGTCCTCCTCTGTGATGTGCTCCTGTACCCAATGGTCGTGGGGTGCATAGGTGCGTACAATCTCGTGGGGCACGTCTATCAGTGGGAGTTCCTCGCCGGGATGCCAGCAGGGGTTAACTACTATGCGTGGTATTCCGTTGAGCGTGAGCGTGATGAACGCTCCCAGGGAACTACCCACGACAAGGTCTATGCCGTGCTCACGGATGTAGTCGAGTATCTCTTGGCGAGCCTTGGAAAAGTCCGCCTGCGTGTAGGTAAACGACTCCACCATATAGCCCTCGGGCACCAGGCGCCTGAGCATGGTGGAGGTGCTCCCCTGGGCACTTCCGCCATAGCCATATATGTACAGGATCTTCTTCATATACTTTACCACAAAAAACTACATGGTCAATGAACTCACATAATCAAAGAATGTAACCGCTGGCAGGATTATCATCGTGGCCATGCTCCAGCACTTGGCATAGATGTAGAGCACCTCCACGGCACGCCATTCTATGGGCAGGGAGGAATGCTCCTCGGTGTCGATGGAGAGGACGCTCTTTCCCGTTCCCGACAGGTCGTAGCACCCGGTGGGTATGAGGGGTATGAAGAACAGGGACAGGAACGAGTAACTGACGCTTGGCCACGAGGGGCACATGTGAAAGCGTCCGAACAGCACATTGCCGCATCCCAGTGCCGAGGAGAATGTGCGACGGCGGTGGAAGGTCTCCTGATGAGGGCGCACAAGGGATGCCGTGCGCCACAACTGGGGGTACACCACCCACTTGCACAGGAGGTAAACCGCGGCGGCCACACAGAATGCCGTAAAGCGTGCGGTGCCTACGTATCCCCATTGCACGGCCAGGTACACTACCGCCGCTATAAACAACAAGGCACACAGGGAAAGGAAAAACATTCCCAGCCTTTTCAACCTCTCCTCCCTCTCTATCTGCTCATTATAACTTGCTACATCCAGCATATTGCATTGTTCTCCTTTCTTGTTGTATTCTTTGTCAATGTGTTTTTGTTTGCCGCCCCTTATTCAAACGGCCAAGGCAGCATGCCCTCCACATCCTCGTCCACCTCTATGTCGATGCCGGGAAAGCACTGAAGCAGGGCATCGCGCAATTCCAGTTCGTCTTTCATCTCCACGCGCACGACCACACACTCGGAGTCCTCGGTGTTTAGGCCGATGAGCAGCCCTAAGTGCATAGAGTCGCCCACGAGTACTTCCATGACCATGCCCATGGGGACGTTCAAGTCGCTCTCCCGAGTGGTGTCCACTCCTATCTTTTTGGCTATTGCCATCACCATCTGCACAATGGCATCGCGCTGAGCCTGGGGACCGTGTATATAAAGGTCGGATTGTACCATCATAGCATTCAAGTATTACTTCTTCGATAATATATTTATACATTATATGCACCAAACTCATTGACCAGCATCCTGCACAAACAGTTCAGCTTCTTCAAATAGATACTTTCCAGAAGTTCCTTCAACTCCTTCTCCTTCATCTGTGCAATGGGTTTGGGTGTCTCTATCCTGTAACGTAGGACTGTCCTCGTGCCATCCTTGCCCAAGTGGGGGAGCATGTCAGCATTGCCTCTCAGATGCTCGCGCCACTTGTTGGCCAAGGCCACGTTGCGCTCTACATGAAGTTCCAGGGTGTATTCCGTGTCAGTAAACATCTTTGCAGTACTCACAGGTATCCATTCCCAATGAGCAGATTCCCATTCGTTGCCCAGCCGTACCTGCAGGAAACCATTGTCTCCGCCAACTCCACGGTGCGCTACTGTCCACCGTACACCGCCGTGCTTCTTCAGTTCCCTTTTCCAGTGTTCGTTCAGCAGGGTTGCGGTGCTTTCTTCAAATACGCCGAAAGCCAATTGCTCCAACTTCTGAATCACCTTCCTGACAATGGCATACAGATTGTCCACAACGTGCATGTCTTCTGCGCTTCCATTGGCTATGTCTTCGCGCATTTGGTTTCTCACCTCTGCCACGGCTTTGCGGAAGGTATACAGGGTGTTGCACTGCTCTATGGTCACCTTCTTTAGATTGTGATGACCTATCACGGAGTTGCACAACTTGTCCATTCGCTGATTGTCGGAGTTGTCCTCTGCGAACAAGTCCTTTTCCAGGGACTCCACATAAGAGCGAACCACACTGGTCAACGCTTCGGGATAGATTCGTGCCTCGAGGATATCGCTCTTCAGCCAGTTTATGATGTCACTGTTGTAGGCAAGCGGCACAAAGCGGCGGCCAATGTCTGTGCCAGCATCGCAACCATAACTCTGCTCCTCAACCTCCTTGCTGCCGTCGCCCGTCATGTAGAACACCCACACGTTGTTCACATCCACACCTTCGTCCTTTGTCATGTGCTCGATGTAGCGGGAAATCTGATTTGGCTGGTCAGGTGCATCGTAGATCTTGTTTTCCACGATGACTGCTATGCGCCTATTATTGGCGGTAAAGGTGATGAGACCGTCTATGAAACTGTTTGCCGTGTCGTTCTTGTAGCGTGGATTGAACAGGATGTTCACATCCGAGATGTTCTGGTAATGAATCATCTTGTCGCGTCCCTTGGCAAAGCGGTTCAGGAAACTATTGAGCAAAGCATATCTTCCGGAAGCATCCCGGTACCGCATCAGTGCCAGGAACATCTTGGTATGGTCGTTCTCGCTCATCTTCCATGCCGTAAAGAGGTTGTAAGGGTTCTGGCCCTTGCTTGCACGGTGGTTGGAACCTTCAATGAGTTCAGCCTCTTCCTTAATCTTCTGTACTGTCCAGTTTGTCATAATATGCTTTTATTATTTTGGGGTAGGTCCAATAAATGTTTTTCAGAATTCAAAAATAAGGTTCCAGATTTTTTACTTTCAGTTGAACCAAAGTGTCGCGTTCAAGGAGTTTGCCGTTGTGCATTACGGGCACTCTTTTGCATACGCACTGACGTTTATAAACTACGGAGTCTTCATCGCGGATAACGAATCTTACACCGTCCTCCAAGCATTCAAGGTAGTCATCGGAATATTTGCCGCTGACGTACATCACACCGTTAGCAGTTTCCTTGATCTCTGCATAAGGAGCAACGCAGAAATCCTCAAACTCGGCATCGGAATTGAAATACATCTCCCGAGGTTGGCTGACTCTAATTTTAAGTTTGGGGTCCATAATATTAAGCGATCCTCTATACATCGCGAGGTTTTATTATGCTATTAGCCTTGCTGTTTTCTCCAGTAATCAATAATTGATTATGACTGCCCTACTCCATCAGTTCACTCTCCAGAAGTTTATTAGTGCCATCTCTCTCGCAGATGAATTTTAGCACCTCAATTATCCATCCTTCGTTATTCAGATCATGTATCCTTTTTGTCCAAACCCTGTTCCATCTCCAGTCTTTCTTAAGTTTCTTCCCGCCTACACCGAAAAGCGACTTTGCCAGTTCCATCTTATCGGAGATTTCATCGTCCAGTTCTTCGTTTCTCTCCTTGTGGAATTCAAGCATAAGAATAATCTGGTCGGCCCTGATTTCAAATTGGTAATAGTAGTAACTGAAATCTATGTCCTTGAAATGGTTTTTCAATCCATCCGTCCTGAACTTTACATACACCTTGCTTCTTGAAGAGTCGTCAAGTAACACCCCCTTTGTCTCACGGAGTATTCTTATACAGTTATTGGAAACTTGTGAAATGATATCATCACGATTCTCAAAAATGAGATCCAACGCTTTGCGATGCTTGTTGTAAATAGAATTACAAAGGTCAACCAATTCCTGATCCATAATTACATTTTTCTTAATGTTATTGATATAATTTTTGATTAGCAGAGATGACTCCCCGGATAAATAACAACTCTTGGAATTATAGACATTTTCCAAGACATTGACAACATCTGAATAATTCAGTACTACCCAATCATCATCAGATGGACTATCGACATCTGGGGTTAAGTAAACAAATACTCTCGTATAGTCCTTGAATTGGGATTGAATCACCTCTTTGTATGTTACCAATTGTGACTCGTTTCTTCCATGAGAGTTGTGCTCATGCGAACCAACCTTGTTTTCAATGGCCAGTACAAGTTTGCACTGGTTTGAAACCAGCAGTATATCTATATGATTCCATTCGCGACGAACATTGAAAGAGTACAAATCTGAACTCAAAAACTGGAGAGCATTGTCAGTACCCATGTCATGCGAGACTTTAGATATAACCCCATAAAGGAACGAGTCTCCCAACCCATGGTTTTCATTGGGGTCAAGAAGCCAACCTAACATATTGCTATGGCGTATCTCTGTGCGAGAAATCCTCAATACATCAAACATGTTGAGTTCACTTGTCCATCTTGAAAGACTTTCCAGGCAATCTGCATCCTGCATGAACTTCAAAAGACTCTCCTTGTCGTAATTGTCTTTGCCCTTTGGACTTGTCGCGTTGGTTATATAATTCATATTGTCATCATTTTATTTCTTCATTACTTCTTCTCTGTCTTCACCTCTATGCCAGGGAAACCCTGTTCAAGGACATGGGGCCATACATGCGTCTGCTCCACCTCCATGGTGAGGGAAAGGGTGCCGTCTGGCTGGTCCTCCATGAACAGGAGATTGCCCCAGTAATTCGGTGCCTTGGACTTTATTCCCAAGAGTGCCTGTAGCAGTATGGGGGTGGGCACGTAGCGACCGAACTCGTTGCCGGGCATGCCGTACTTTTCGGTCAGCTTGTCTATGGTGGCCCTTACCTTGTCCAGCACCTGGGCAGGTCCTGAGATGCTATAGTTCCGGGTCTCGGGAGATACCACATAGTCTTCCCAATCCTTCTCGTCAAAATCCTCCATAGGATTGCCCCATAGCATAAAGGTCTCGTCGCCCGTGGCGTGCTTTATCTCCTGTGCCTTGGCATAGTACTCCCTGGCCTTGGCTATGTCTATATAGTAGCCGCAATCCTCTTCGCCATAGTAGTACGCATCGCCCAACACCTCGCATATCCAGCCGTATAGGGGTGAAAGCCCGAGTTCGTGGGCAGGGACTTGCTCCTCCATCTGCCTTTTCTTCTTCTCCACGATAGCCATCTCGTTGAACGGGGTTGCGTCCACCCAGTCACACACCATGCGCACATCGGCATCCTGCAGGTCAGTGGCGCATATCTTGCCGTACAATGCCTGGGCCTCATCCTTGTTCCTCTCAAACCATGAGGTATCATCAATCAACTCCGTTCGCTCTATGACCACCTCTTCGCCCGTGTCCTCGTCCGTGAACAGTTCGTCATAGTAACGGCATTTCTCCCTGTACATGCCTGCCAGAACGATGCAGTCGGCCTTTAGGTTGTCCAGGGCAAGGAGCCATTGCTTGTCCTCCGCCTCCAGCATGTTGAGGAACTTGCCTTGAAGGTCACCGTCCTCCAGCAGGGCATTCAGCACCTGGGGAATCAAATCCTTGTTTCCCTGGCGCACCTCGCTAAGCATGGACACAAAATCGTCAACACTAATCAGCAGTACATCCCTTTGCTGGTTCTCCAAAATATTATTCTCTTTCATACCTTGATGTTTTGTAATAATGTTGTTCGAGCAATAATATAGAAACGAACTTGAAAAAATTCAATAATCGAGGCAACTATTTTGCCGTTTCGTTGGTTTATTGGCTAAATTACAGGCTTAAACCTTGACAAAGATAATCATAATTCTGCATATTACTTTTGTACACTTTGGTACATGGGACGAAATAGAAGTTGTTGTTAGGCATGATTGGGGACTTTTTCAAAACTCAAGATTCACCAATTGAACGAACATATTGATTATTTTTACTGCAAATATATAGAAAAGTTAGCCAAATATATTGGTACACTTTGGTACATTAGCATGGGCTATCAGTGATTAATTTGATGTAAATGGGAAAATATTGAAAAAGTTGCTTAATTTTGCAAATAAAACGATACAAGAAGGATGTTACCTATCAACGAAATCTACAAAAAATTACAGACTACGGTGGAGAAGGCTGTTGGCCGAACAATGCTTACGCCACGCGACTTTGACTACCTGGCCAGCTGCATACACACTACCACAAAGGAGAACGTCAGTGCCATGACCCTGAAACGGTTCTGGGGTTACCTGGGCGAAAAGAATGAAAGGCAACCGCGCCTGGGCACACTAAATCTTTTAGCTCGGATGGTGGGCTACACGGATTGGATGACGTATTACAAGGAATCGAGCGCTACGGGAAAAGTGGAGAGCGACTTCCTGAAAAACAAGTCTCTGATAACAAATTCATTGGCAAGGGGTGCCATTGTTCGCCTGATGTGGCACCCCGACCGTGTGGTGACCATAAGGCACGAGGGCTATGAAGTGTTTACCGTTTTAGAGTCGGTGAACAGCAAACTGAACGCGGGCGACACCTTCCGCTGTGGGCTTGTAGTAGAGGGCGAACCTATGTATCTGGCTCAGCTGAAGCATGAAGATGATGATCCGGTAAGCTATGTATGTGGTAGTGAAGGTGGTGTAACGTATATGGTTTTATAAATATCCATAGCTTTTGATGAACAACAGCCATAAACCTGAAGAAGAGGAAAGGTGTGTTTCCCATACGCTGACAGGGCATGAGACAGAAGAAATAAAGCCTTTGGGCATGAGGGGAGCAACCTCTTGCTCCTATCGCGTGCGCATCGGCGGCAAGGAGCACTTCATGAAACAGTTGCGCTCCGAACTGAAGGATGACTGGCGTTACCGTTCGGCCTACCAGAAGGAGTACGAGGTGGGACGAAAGATAAACAGCCCCTATATTGTCAGGTACGAGTCTATCGACGAGAAAGCCGATGGCATGTATATCCTGATGGAGTATGTGAACGGGCACACGCTGGACGAGAAACTGGTTCAGGACCCTGAATACTTCAGCCGTGGTGACAACTTTGAGAAATTGTTCACGCAAATCCTAAAGGGCCTGAAGGCTCTGCACGAGGCAAATGTGGCATAC
>ERZ808032.71-NODE-71-length-15344-cov-3.466758_pt1 | contig 15344 bp, 9 predicted proteins | sample MGYA00380187_ERZ808032 | MGnify/ENA primary metagenome ERZ808032 (study PRJEB31490, sample SAMN06133378) | cow dung metagenome | isolation source: M10 | host: cow | place: China: Chengdu | collected 2015-05 ...
CCCTTGGTGCTATGTCGCGTCAGGAGCTTGAAAAGTATAATGGCATTGGTCCGGCCAAGGCAGTTACGGTTCAGGCGGCAATGGAACTGGGCAAGCGTCTGCTTCTTGAAACTAAGGGTCCCAGGTTAAAGTTCTCTTCTTCCTATGATGTCTACGACTATTTCCGTGTCAAGATGCGTGATATGCTTCACGAGGAATGTCATCTCCTCTTGCTGGATGTTAAGAACCAGTTCGTTGGACATCATGTAGTGAGTCGCGGAGGTATATCCGAATCCTCTGTAGACATTCGTTTGGTTCTGCGCCATGCTTTGATAACAGGAGCACCTAACCTTATCCTTGCTCATAATCACCCCAGTGGCAATCCCATGCCAAGTCGTCAGGACGATGACTTGACCATGCGCTTGCAAAGAGCTTGCCAAACCATGGCCCTTCGTCTGCTCGACCATATAATAGTAGGGGATGATACCTACTATTCGTATGCTGATGAAGGGAGAGTGAACGGTTAGCGGGTTCAATGTGCGCCCCGTTCTTCTAAATTAAAGAAAACAAGATATAATGGAAAACAATATACAAGACACCTTGTCCATCGAAGAAAGGGCAGTGGAACTGCTTAAAACCGTCTTTGACCCGGAAATACCAGTCAATGTCTACGACCTTGGTCTCATATATCGCATAGAAGTGAAGACAGAGGAGAAGGCGTTAGAGGTGGATATGACGCTGACTGCGCCCAACTGTCCTGCCGCAGACTTTATTGTAGAGGATGTCAGACAGAAACTGGAATGTATTGGCGGATTGGAACGTGTGGACGTTAACCTCGTCTTTGAGCCAGAATGGACAAAGGACATGATGACAGAGGAAGCCAAGATGGAACTTGGTTTCTTGTAGCGCGATGTGTGCTTCATAGACTCCTGTAACCGTTATGAAGAAGATATATTTTCTCAGTGATGCTCATTTGGGCGGCCGTGCTTTTTGTGACAATCGTGAGCGCGAGTTGGCTTTGTGCAAATTCCTTGACTCGATAAAGGACGATGCGCAAGCCCTATATCTTCTGGGTGATATTTTTGATTTCTGGTTCGAGTATCACAATGTCATCCCCAAAGGCTTTACGCGATTCCTGGGGAAGGTGTCAGAACTCACCGATTTTGGTATAGAAGTACATTTTTTTACAGGCAACCACGATATGTGGACCTATGGCTATCTTGCACAGGAGTGTGGGGTTATCCTGCATCAGGAACCTTGCCAGATACAGCTGCCTTCTGTTTCTGGGAAAGACATTTGTGCCTATGTCGGACACGGCGATGGCTTGGGTGACCCCAGCAGAGGTTTTCGCTTTATTCGTGCCATATTTCATTCTCGTATATGCAGGTGGCTGTTCCGTAACATTTTTCCCGCAGATCTGGGTATGGAGTTTGGGCTTCGTTGGGCAAGGCATAGCCGTTTGAAGCACCTGCGTAATATGGTGGCAGAGAATGGCGACCGCCTCAGTGTTTCTGACGATGGTGTTGTGCGCAATAAACTTGGGGATGTCCTTTCCGCTAATGTCGAAACGGATGAGGCTTTTCAGGGGGAGGCCAATGAGCCTCTGGTTATTTTTTCCAAGGCTTATTTGAAGGAGCATCCTCAGACAGATTTCTTTATATTCGGTCACCGTCATATAGAACTTGACCTTATGCTCTCCCGCCAAAGCCGTCTTTTTATATTAGGCGACTGGATCAGGAAGAATACCTTTGTCGCTTGGGATGGCGAGAGCATGTTCATGGACAATTTTTTGTAGTTTTCTGGCGTTTGGCAGGTTGAGGCGAATTCTTTTCATGGCCTTGTTCCAAGCAAAGGAATTCCAATTTATATTTCTTAACAAAAAAACTGGCTGTTTATCGGTGTGAGCGTGTCTGGCGTTGCACACTGCTGTTGGATAGTGTGCAGATATTGCTGTGTAAAGCGTCAAATTAGTTAATAAATGTTAATGGGGGGGGGTGATTCGGTGTGCACTATGGGATAGTCATAGAAAAAGGATGTAACTTTGCATAAAAATTGTACATTATTTATATATGTAAATGTGCTACGTAATACGAGGCTGCTGTTGTTTTTGCAGTAAGTGTGTAGTTATGTTGTAGTTATGTTATAGGTGTTAGTAATGTTAAGGGCATTATTAGTTTTTTTGATTTCGCTTTTCTGTCTATGCTATCATGGCCGTGTCTATGGCCAGGCTGATAGTGTAAACAGCGATCGCTATGCCTTGTATTATTATTGCGACCGTATAGACCTTCAGGAAGACTATTTGGATAATGCCTTGCAGATGGCACGTATAAGGGACATCCTGGCACGTTCGCCGCGCATTGACAGTATTGCCATATATGCCTATGCTTCGCCCGAGGGAACGCCACACCGTAACGATTGGCTTGCAAAGAGGAGAGCCGAAGTAGCACGCGATTTCATTCTCGCTAATTTGCCTAATGACAGTGTGCTGCTGCCTCAGAACATTATTCTTCACCCGATGGGCGAAAACTGGGAAGGACTGTATGAGGAGCTGGATGCCAACTACCACCTGATGAACAGGGACCGTGTGATGAGCATCATGCGCGCCAATGTCCCCACGGAAACAAAGAAGTGGAGGCTGAAACAGCTTGACAATGGCTTTACCTACAATTGGATAATCCGTCACCACATGCCAGCGCTTCGTGTTGCCACATGGTTGTGTGTGTATCAGCCTATTCCCGAATTTGTGGCAGATACTATGCCTGAATTGAATGTACGGATGGAGACATTGCCCGTGCCGGAACCTGCGATGCTTATGCCGCTTGACACCATTCTGCGAAAGAAGACAACCATACTGGCACTGAAGACAAACCTGCTCTACGACGCATTGACATTGCTCAACTACTCGATAGAAGTTCCTATAGGCAACAGGTTCTCTGCACTTTGGTATCACCAGTTTCCCTGGTGGACATGGGGCGAGGCAGACAACAAGTACTGTATACGTTTCCTGAGCATTGGCGGAGAGGGACGATGGTGGTTCTGGCCCAAGCCACGTCCGCAGATGGGCAAAAGCGTGCAGCGCGACCGTCTGATGGGGCATTTCGTTGGTCTTTATGCTGAATCTGGCAAATGGGACTTCGAATGGGGGCGTAGCATCTGCCATCAGGGCGAGCACTGGAGCGTTGGCTTCAGTTATGGATACTCCATGCCTTTGGGCAGACGCTTCAATATGGAGTTCTCTGTCTCTCTGGGCTATGCTTCCATTGCCTACCGTGGATACACTCCTAGCGATGACTACGAGATTCTGTGGCGCGACCCTGCAAAACAGGGACGCTGGCACTATTTTGGCCCCACTAAGGTACAGGTTTCTCTGGTATATCCCATCCTCCTTACTACTAAGAAGAAAGGAGGTCGGAGATGATGAGCATGTTCCGTAAGATGCTGCTTGTGGCGGGTTGCTGTGTATTTTGCATGATTATGCTCTCATGCGAGCACCGTCCGCTTGAGGACCCTCTAAACATCCGTTATTTGCGAATCTATCTGGATGAAGACATAAAGAATGTGACATGCGGCTTCTATAATGAGAACTATGACCGCCCCGTGTACAGCAGACCTAGAGCCATGCGTGTGGTGCTGGCTGACCCTAATACAGGAATGGCCGTGGCCCAGCGCTATATCCAGGAGCAGGGAAGCGACGAACACGGTTACTATATACATGGTCATATGAATGTGGCGCCAGGCACATACAACATGATAGTCTATAGTTATGGCACAGCATATACTAAAATCAGGGACGACAATGACTATTATGCCATGACGGCATATACTGGTGTAGAGAGCGAATACTACCATCAATACATGCCCTCCATGAGCCAGGCGCTCGAGGGAGAGCAGATAAGGCAGCAGCCAGACCACCTTTTTCATCAGGTGATAGAGGGCATAACCGTAGGTAACAGCACTACGGTCGACACCTTGCGCTACGAGGATGGCTCATACTACAGAGCGCATAGCATGGTTAAGAGTTACTACATACAGCTCAAGGTGAAGGGCATCGAGTGGGCTACCTCTGCAATATCGGTGCTGAACGGCATGGCTGGCTCCTCATTGCTTCACAGGCATAATGGGCTTGTTGAGTCGGACGAGACAAACGTGCTCTTTTCTCTGAAACAGGCAGACAGGCGACGAAATGCTGATGACGGAAGTTCTTCAGCGGTGCTATATACCACTTTCCATACCTTTGGCAAGCTGCCAGACCATCAGAACATGCTGGCTGTATCTTTTGAGTTCATGAAGAGGGACGGCACCTCGCAGGTGGAGGAGATAGACATCACAGACATGTTTGCCACACCTATGGTACGCGACAACCAGTGGATCCTGATTGAGCAGGAGTTAGAACTTCATCCGCCTATGGACGGTTCTTCTGGCGGAATGACCCCAGGTGTTGACGATTGGGACGATATAGAATCGGGCATAATATTATAAGTATGGTGAAATAAATACCAATAATTCAAAACAACAAATTATTTTTAATTAAACATTTTATTAACCCTTAAAAATTAAACATTATGAAGAAGAATCTATTTTTTCTTTTGATGGCAGGAATGGCTTTTGCCAGTTGTGTTTCCGACCAGTCTGTTGGCGAACAGGGTGTGAAGGAACCTGTCAAGTTGGCTTTCTCTTCTCCCTTGTTGCAGTCCAACAAAGGTACAAGAGCAAACTTCTATGGTGAAATTGGAGACCACATGTACGATGGTACCTCTACTGTCTACAAGTATCCAAAGGAGGAAGATTTCATGATTTATGCAGTACAGCATGACGGTGATTTCGCCGGTTGGAAAAATGCTACAGCACATGAGATTAACGGGACTAAGGTTTCTTATGACCAGCCTGTTGACGGTTGGGCACCAAAGACAAGTTCAGGCGGCTATTACTACTGGCCCTCAGGCAAGATGTCTTTTGCTGCATCTTCTCCTTACGATTTGGAGTGCGTTGGCGCTAAAAGAACTTATGGTGCAGACGGTGTAACCATTGAGAATTTTGAGGTTAACCCCAGTGCAGAGCACCACTTTGACTTGCTTTATAGCATGAGAACCCTGAACCAGACTTCAGAGGATATGCTGGATAAGGCTGATTACTATAGCGGTATACCTATCAACTTCAAACACGCATTGTCTTCTGTACGTTTCTCTATCATGAACGAGAGCGAGGCTATTGTTCTGCTGAAGGAAATCAAGGTATATGGCGTTAAGTACAAGGGTACATTCAAGGAGAATCTGGTAGAGACTTCTCCTAACTATAGCGCATCAACACAAAATCCAACTTGGACTGTTGAAGATGACATGATTGCTGAGGATGCGGCATATCTTGGTTTTGAAGGTAGCGTTGTATTCCCCATCACAGCACAGTATGTGGCACAGTTGGCTGCTGGCGATCAGGACGAGGATGGCGAGGTTGAGGAATCTCACCAGTTGCTGCTTATGCCTCAGGACCTGACCGATGACGCTACTGTAGTGGTGACATATACCGTTAACGGTAGCCTTAGAACAAAGACTGCTAAGCTGAAGGAAGGTATCGTATTGAAATCAGACGGTGAAACTGTTTCTACATGGGAACCAGGCACACGCTATACTTATCGTCTTGTATATGGTAAGTCTGCTGCTGACCAGGATAGAATCTACTTTGCACCAGGTGCAGAGCAGTGGGTTGACCATGAGGTTCTTGTAATTGACTTGTAATTAAGTATATAATATGCTGTTTACCCCAAATTGCTATTTGGGTTTAAATATTTCCCTGGGTGTCCGTCATGGGATGCCCAGGGAAATGAATCAATAATGACAAAGTTCAGAAACAGGCAAATGCGTATCAAGATATCCAGTACTCCCCAGAGTACCTCTATAGGAGAACTGCAGTACCATTATGGAAGTACTGCAGTACCATTGCGGAAGTACTGCAGTACCGTTACGAGAGTACTGGCAGCATGCCACGTGGCATGCAGGGCATGTCTTGTATGTCTATGTCTGCTTGTCATGGCGCTCTCCATGGCAGGCTGCTCTGTTGTGGATAATTCTCAGGTTACAGATAATCCCACAGGACCGATGCCAGCACGAGCCATAAGCTGGAGCATACAGCAGGAAGGCGCCTCTGCAACCAGGGCTTTGGTAGATGATGAAGCCCTGCGGCTTGCGTGCACGCCTAATGTGTATGGAAATCACGAGAGAATAGGAGTGTGGGGACAATATTCAACCGCCGAGGACGGCCAGCAGCGCACTTACAGCGTGTTCAATGCTACGCCCCTGACATATGCTCCCAAGTTGGAGTACACCAATCCATATAACGACTGGAACTATCCCGGTGAAGCCCGTTTTTGGATGACCAACTCGCAATACTCCTTCCGTGCGTGCTATCCACTGGCTTTGATGACAAGCCTGATGACACAGATGGAGGCAACCATTATACAGGGAGGCCCTATCAATACCTCCGTGCTGCAGGAGGATATGCTTGTAGCCGCTACCTATGTGGACATACAGACGGAAATGCCCTCCGGTCCTGTCCCTTTGGACATGGAGCACATTTTTGCAGCGTTGAAATTCAAGGTAAGGCCGGCAGACGGGTACACTCCGTCTAGTGGAGAGGGAATAACCTCATGCTGGCTTCAAAACAAGGGAACGGCAACAAACTTGTTCTCACCCTCCGGATATCTTCTTCACACCGGCAACGAGAATCCGGAGATAACCTGGTACACTTACGAGTCTTCGTCGGCACCCATGTACAAATGGGAGCATACGGGGCTTTCTATTGCCGGAGAAAATGACCTGTACACGGAAAGCGGAACTGTTTCAGGTTATGAATATACTGGGAACGAAGGATGGATCCTGGTTGTACCTCAGCAGGTACAGGGAGGCACTCTGCAGTTCTGTTACACGATGAACAGTGCCGGAAGCCATGTGTTCAGCGTGGACATACCTGCCATCAGCTACGAGCATGGCAAACGCTACACCTATATCCTGGAGATCAGCGGTGCCGGTGTTGACATAAAATTGACTATAGCAGATTGGAACAGATTGGATTCTGTACATGACATCATAATGTAAGGAGAAAAGCAAGATGATTCAAAGGTTGCTGCCACTACTTTCTCTTCTGTATGCCATGCTGGTAATGTGCGGATGCACCGAGCATGAGTATAGTGAAGGACAAATGCAGGGAACGTCGCTGACGGTTACATTCCAGAGCACAGAAGAGCGTCTGGAGACACGAGGCGTAGAGGATCTTGACGACAATGGTACTGTGTCGGAACTTGAGGAAGTTGTCGACGGCAGACGCATGTACCGTCTTGCCGTGTTTCTGGTCAGGGATGGCGCGGTGGAGGCATCTGCTGTCCTGGAAAGGGGAGATTCGCGTTTCAGCAACGGCAATACCGAGGCGACCGTAAGTTTTGACAACCTGGATTACAACAAGCCCTACCAGCTGTATGCCGTGGCAAACTACGGCGAATATGACAGCCAGACAAGCGGGCATCTGTCCGCTATTACCGATGTGACAGGAAACATGCAGGTGGCATCGTCGGCAACATCTGCCCTATGTCCCAAGGCAACGCCATACCCCTTGACGCTGAAGAAGGAAATTGCCCTGCAGCCCGGTGCAAACATAGTGTCCGGCGAATTGGTCAGGACCTACGCACGCGTACGTATAAATATAAGGAACCAGAGCAAGGCGGACTTGCAGATTACCAAACTGAGTTTTGCCGACAGGTTCACACAGAGAACTGCCCCGTTGTTTGCCGAGGGCGGTACTGCCAATGCCACACCGTCGGTAACATCCGGCGATGCCGTCACTCCATTCGTGCAGAACATGATGGTTCTTGGAATAGGGGAGGGGAATAGCGTTACTGAGTCCACCATCTTTGATGCCTACATGTTGGAGAGCAATGGCGGACAGTATCAGTACACCTTGGGATTGAAGTATGATGGAGGAGTTTCGGAAACCGTCTATGAGGTGGAGAGCAACTATATCACCAACCCCAGCAGCGTGGTGAACGGTGGCCTGTATGTCATATACAACACCAATGCCAGAAAATATCTGTACGACAGTGGTTCTGGCAACTTGTCGTCTACTACGTCTCAAACCACAGGAGGCGAACTGAACCATAATTGCGTGTGGCGATTCATCAGGACAAGTGGCAACAACTACAGGATAGAGTCCATGGGAAGAAGCGGCTACTACATCAGGAGTTCTGCGGTTAAGAACAATGCTGTGCCCATGACCAGCACTGCGGGCGATAATGACTATTTCACGCTTTCGCAATCCAGTTCCTACATGTATATGAGGTCAACGTCCAGCAACTATTATCTTGCCGTGAATAACAATGGCCCGGTTGGTGCATCGACAGGCAATAGCAGAAGATTCCGTCTGTATAGGGTAAATGCAACTACGGTGAACAGTGATGTTACACAAGAGGCTACCATACCTATAACAACCATAGACAAGGAAACCGGCGAGAGCGTACCAATGCAGAAACTGAGCAGGAATGACTTCGTGAATATCCTTGTAAATGTTTCCTATAACGACAAGAGCGGAGAGATAGAGTTCGAGGTTTCCGACTGGAACGAAGTGGAGGGTGATATAACTTTTGACTGAGTAAGACTACATGATAAAAGACTGGATACGCATACTTGGCATACTGCTTCTTACGGGCATGCTTGTGATGGGCTGCACCGAAGACGACCTTGCCCAGATGACCAACGTTGGTGATAAGGAGGTAATTGTGGCATTGCCCTTTGGTTCTAAGGAACATAAGGAAATCAGTGTTATAACCCGTGGTACCTATGACCTCCACTACGAGTCCATGGTGCGAAACGTGTATGTGTACCTGTTTGCTGATGGCAAGAAGGTGTACGGACGGTATTTCGATGCCGACGACTTGAACCAGACAGGAAACAAGGAGTATTGGGAGGTGAACAATATGTCGTCCGATGGCGCTTCGGCACAAACGCATGGAACGCTGCACCTTTGTGTGCCTACAGTTTCCGGTGGCGGAGCAGAGATTGTGCTGGTGGCAAATATCGACCTGGACTTCATGAACTTGTCAGAAGACCGCTTGGGACTGGTGCGCAACAGGGAGGAACTTAATGCTCTGCTAGTTTCCTTGAACCAAGACTTGCCAGAGCGCAATGCCGGTTACTTCATGATGACCGGCAACAGAACCGGTGTCAGTATCCATGAGGATGGAACCATCAGCGTGACTGGTGGCAAGATAATGCTGGAACGCCTGGATGCCAAGGTGCAGGTAAACGTAAGGGTGAATCCCACAGAGGAAAGCAAGAACCAGCGTGTGGAGGCATTTACTCCAGAATCGTGGCAGGTGATAAATCTGCCCAAGAGTTGCTTGCTTATGCCCAGCCAAGGTGGAACAGAACCTTCGGAGGACGCTTTCTTCAACACCCAGCCCATGAACTTCGAAACCACGGAAAACGAGGAGGTGAACGGTAATCCTACAGGCGGTGTGCTGTATGGCTTTTCGTTCTACACGTTGGAGAATATTAAGTCGGCATACAGAAAAAAGAGCGTGGGTGGCAACTACCATAACCGCGACAGGCGCATAAAGCACACCGACGATTCGAGTGCAGACAATTATGGCACGTACAATACTGAAGCCGGCATGTGGGAGTATGCACCGGAGCAGGCAACATACATTATTGTAAAGGGTGAGTTGAAGATGGTTGTGGATCCGGGACTGACCACGGAGCAGCACCTTATTGCAGACGTCACTTATCTGGTGCATCTGGGCGATTTTGCTGCGGACAAGGATAATTACGACGTGCGCCGAAATACTCACTACAAATACACCATCAACATAAAGGGTGTGGACAGGATAGAGGTGGAGGTGGAGACTTCCAACGATAATATTCCCGGTATTGACGAGGACCAGCCCGGTGCCATGGGGCACCTCTACGAGGCAGAGGAGGACATATATACATTCGATGCTCACTACGGACAGCGTGTCTACACCATCAAGGCCAGTGAGGTGGATGTGGAGAACATGACCTGGTACGTGCGAACTCCCTTCGGCAGAGAGGGTGTGCCCATGAAGGATGCTTTCGGACAGGAGATATACAACGACCTGGACTACAAATGGGTTGAGTTCATGCTCAACGAGATGGGGACTGACGGACTCTATAGTGAAGGATGCCAGAGATACCCTGCGGACAAAAGCAAACTAAAGACGGTCATCGACGTGCTGGCGACAATAAAGACGGAGACATTGAAGTGGAAGGCTGGCGAACCAAGTCTGTACGACAATAACGGCGAGATGAAACTGACCGTCTTCGTAGACGAGTTCTATTACAATGCCAATCCCATGAACCCCGACGACTCGGACATCCTGTGGAAGAAGTTTGCCAACCAGTCCAACCGTCTGATGCACATCCTGTGCAAGAACCAGCGAAGCAAGGACGGGGACAGTTCCCTCACGGGAAGCATACTTACCATCAGGCAACGCTCCATCCAGACTCCTTACAACATAAACATGTCAAGGACCGACCTGAAACAGGCGTGGGGATGTGAAACGGTGGATGAAACAAACAATATGGCATGGTTCTATCATCCGGACGAGAGAATGAACTCCGGCTCTGCATACAAGATAACATCCTATACCCCCGACAATACATCCAAATCCGACGGCCTCTACAATACTGCCTGCCTGCTGAACCTTGTCCGTGGTACAGGTACAGGCAAGACGGTGAACACCAATCTGCGTTGGGACACGTTTGTTGACTACTCCGGCATGGAACTCCAGCTGAAGGGAAATTACAGGGCTGGACTGTATTCCGTTCTTCTTCGCAACAGGGACTTGGATGGTGACGGCATTATAGACCCCGAGGAACTGCGTTGGTACATAGCCTCACTGGACCAGCTGTGCGGCTTGTTCCTGGGCGACCAGGGACTTAGTTCGGAAGCCCAGCTGTATCCCATTGAAACGAGCAGGGCGCCTAATGCCCCGGTTTCGGGCGGTGCTTTCGATGGCGTCTATCCATGGCGCCTGCACGTAGTAAGCAGTACCGCAAACGGACAGGTGGCAGGAAATATGCCTGTCATAGTATGGGCCGAGGAGGGTGCCTCTACTGGCGAATACCAGTCGCATTACAGCAAACCGGCCTATTCGCCTGTACGTTGTGTCCGCAATCTTGGCATGGAACTTCCTTCGTCGTCCAGCATAGTTACGGCAGGCAGGAATTACCCCGATGATGAGTTAGTCATTGTTGAGGAAACAACGGGTGCAATAAATGCCAATTCCGTATATCGCTTCAATTTCAGGAACATGAACGAGGAGTCCTTGCGCTACTATACCACGCGTGAACTGGTGCCTGGCGACGAGTATTCCGTCATGAGCCGCCTGTACTATGGATTCGAGACTGGTCCGCTGCATACCAGCTACCCCATCGGCAGCAATTCCTCTCCCTATATTGCCTTGAAGGGAAATCTTGAAAACGGTATTACGCATACTCCCGTGGCAGGTTACCGTATCCCAAATATTCGCGAGGGTGTGGTGATGCAGTTGTACTGTGGCAGTAACACCAACTGGTGGGGCAGTAGCGGTTCGTTGGTGGGCAGTTACTATTCCTTTGGTTACTATGGAAACCAGTACGACCGCTCAGGCAACTCCCATTTCTATTCATGGTTCATCTATCGCGACCGTGTCACCTTGGGTAGCGTCGGTGAAAGCATAAACCGAGTTCGCTACGTCAAGGACTGGCTCCCGTAGGGAAACGGAAAACTATCACCGCTGGTGCCGTATTTTCTGTAGTAACTGACTCTCCCCCTGAGACAGGGGCGAGTCCCCCGCAGGAGGGAGGGGGTGGATATTTTTCCGTTTTCCGTTTTAATAAAACACTATCACCCACTTTCTCCCCCTACGTGCAGCGTCCGCTTTGTTTGTTGTCGGTTCGGAAGTAAAAATAAATCCAAATTTATTTTGTACTTCTCTCACTTATTCGTGCCCTTGACCTATCGGTCGAAGGTACTTCCGTTGACTATCGTCTTCCTCCTCCGCACCTCGGCAATTCAAACAAGTTTGATTGCTCTCGGTTTGTTGTCGGTTCGGAATAGCAAAATTAATGCCAGAATTATTTTGTTATTATCGTACATTGTATTACCTTTGCATGCGTCATCAGGGGTGCATGGCCGATTTTGGCCTTGCTGAGAATATACCCTCAAATGATCTGAACCGGGTAGTGCCGGCGTAGAGAGTATGAACGGTTGGTTCCCTTATAATACAATAAGGTATGGGGAACGGACCAATTTTCCAACCAGTAATTCGTAACGGTGATTACGAACGACGAAGAGAAAGGATTCCTATGAAAGGAAAGTTTCTTGCCGTGCTTGCCTTGGCAGGTGTGGCGGGCATGAGCAGTGCCCAGGAGAGTGAGAGGGATTCTGCACGTGTGGCAGAGTTGAGTGAGGTAGTGGTGGCGGCGGTTAGTGCCCCCAAAGGTGCGCCCTTTGCCGTGAGCAGAATCAGCAAGAAGGATTTGCAGGAGTTTTCCACCAGTGGTCAGGAACTGCCCTACCTGTTTGCACGCACCCCGGGTGTGGTGGCATGGAGCGAGAACGGACTGGGCACGGGAACCGTGTACATGCGTATGCGAGGCAGTGCCGGTAGCCGTGTGAACGTTACTATAGACGGCATTTCACTCAATTCGCCCGAGGACCAGTGTGTGTTCTGGGCAAACATGAACTCGTATGCCTCACTGCTCGGCAGTGTGCAGATTCAGCGTGGTGTGGGCAGCAGCAGCAATGGTGACGGTGCCTTCGGAGGCAGCATTGCCATGCAGACCAAGTTGCCACAGATGGACCCCATGCTGGAGGTGACGGGCAGTTATGGCAGTTACAATACATGGCGTGCCGGTGGTCAGTTCTCCACTGGCCTTTTGGGCAAGCATTGGGTGGTGGACGGTGCCTATCATCAGACACAGACCGACGGTTACCTGCATGGCACTCATGGCAAGAGCGGCAGTTATACCGCCGGTGTGGCATGGCTGAGCGAGGACAGCCGCCTGGTGCTGAAATACAGAAACCTGGGCAACTTTGAAAGTACCGGTCAGGCATGGAACGGTGTCACGGCAGGCAACGATGACTACAGTCTGAATGCCTACGGTGGGGTGAAGACCTATGAAGACCTCTACCGCATGGGACTGGGACGGTTCAATAGCCTGTACGAGCGTTTCATAGAGGACTGGGACGACCCCACGGCATGGAAGACTGAGCGCTATGCCAAGGTGGACGGTAGCCTGTGGGATCGTACCACAGACAACTTCTGGCAGAACCACAACATACTGTCTGCCGCATGGCGCATTAACGACCATTGGAGCACAACGGCAGCTCTGCGATACACCTATGGCTATGGCTATTATGACGAGTTCCGCTACCAGAACAAGGCAGGAAGCAAGTTTGGCCTGAACTATGTGCCGCAGGACGGAAGCACGAGGGCCGACTTCGTGCGACAGAAGGGACTGACTCAGCATACCTATGGCGTGAACCTGAATGCCAACTACAAGGACCGCCGTTGGGATGTGATAACAGGTCTGTCGGCACAGGGCTTCACGGGCAACCATTTCGGTTACCTTACATACATCAGCAACGAGGACCTTCGTCAGCACTATATCCCCAAACCAGGCGGCAAGTATCAGTATTACGACAGTGATGCATGGAAGACCGACCTGTCTGTCTTTGCCAAGGCCACCTATCACCTCTCCGACCAGTGGGATGCCTTTGCCGATGTGCAGTACCGCCATGTGGGCTTCCGTACCGACGGATACAACGACAAGTTCCAGAAGGATGCCAACGGCATGTATCAGGCACAGCCGCTCAATGTGGATGTTACATACAATTTCCTCAACCCCAAGGCAGGCTTTGCCTGGCACAAGGGCGGACATCGTGCCTATGCCAGTTATGCCATGAGTTCCAGGGAACCGGAACGCAACAATTTCACCGACAACGGCCAGAGTGGCGCACCGCGTGCCGAACGTCTGCACGATGTGGAAGTGGGCTACTCCTACGATGCAAAGAACTGGTATGCTTCCGTTGGTCTCTATTACATGGGCTACAAGGACCAGTTGGTGCAGACGGGCGAACTGAGCGACATAGGCGAGGCACTGACCACAAACATCGAGGACTCCTATCGCATGGGTATAGAGGTAAGTGCAGGTTACTCTCCATGGAAATGGCTGTCGCTGGATGTGAACGGTGCCTTCAGTCGCAACAGGATACTTGCCTTCGACGAGCATGTAAGTTATGACTGGGACGAGTCCTTCCAGGTGAAGCACTACGACAATTCCACCCTGGCATTCTCGCCCTCGGTGGTGCTCAATGGTATGGCAACCTTCCGCTGGCAGGGGCTGAAGGCCGTATGGCACACCAACTTCGTCAGCCGTCAGTATCTGGACAATACCCAGTGCCTGGACCGCTCCCTGCCTCGATACAGCACCACGGCCGTGCGCCTGAGTTATACCCTCAACCCCAAGAGGAACAATGCCCGCCTGAAGCAGGTGGTATTCGGCCTGGACCTGAACAACATCTTCGACCGCCATTTCGCACAAAGCGGATGGGTGTACAGCAGTGTTGTTCCCTCCTACGGTTTCACCGAAGAGAACCGCTACTACCAGATTGGTTACACCCCCTCGGCAGGATTCAATATGATGGGGCATGTGACATTGAGATTTTAGACCCTTGCCTGGACCCCTCCCCAACCCTCCCGCAAGGGGAGGGAGTGGTTACGATTGGCATTTGTCCCTACAATATAAATCCCCCAAATAGCAGTACATCCTACTCCCCTCCCTTGTGGAGGGGTTGGGGGAGGGTCCGCTGGGTCTGCTGTTTCCGCTGTTTTCTCTACTATGGTTGCATACTTAGATTTCTTCGTTTCCCTCCTGGGAATACTTTATCTCTGGTGGGAGTATCGTGCCCACTGGATGGTGTGGGTGGCTGGCATTATCATGCCGGCTATCGACGTGTATCTTTATTATGAGGTAGGTCTGTATGGCGATATGGCCATCTCCGTCTACTACCTGTTGGCAGCCTTCTATGGCTTGCTTCTGTGGACAATGCCAGGTTATGGCAAGCGAGTGAAAACCTCCAGTGGCAAGGAGGTCCTTGCCATCACCTCCATGCCCCTGCGTGTTGCAATGTGGCTCGGTGTGGCTTTCCTGCTGATATGGGGCACAACGTGGTGGTTCTTGGATAACTACACCAACTCTACCGTGCCGGTGCAGGATGCCCTCACCAATGCCATATCCATAGTGGCCATGTGGGCCATGGCAAAGAAGTATCTGCAACAATGGTGGCTATGGTTCGTGGTGAACATCATCGACGTCTAC
>ERZ808032.72-NODE-72-length-15214-cov-4.250512_pt1 | contig 15214 bp, 18 predicted proteins | sample MGYA00380187_ERZ808032 | MGnify/ENA primary metagenome ERZ808032 (study PRJEB31490, sample SAMN06133378) | cow dung metagenome | isolation source: M10 | host: cow | place: China: Chengdu | collected 2015-05 ...
ACGGTCTTCATTTTCGCCTGTGTAAAAAATTTTCGGGCAAATAAGGGTTGTTGACTTTTCCTAAAAAATATTGTATAGTAGAAAGCGAGGGATATTTTTATGGAACAAATAGTTAGAAATAAGAAGTATTATGTTAAACAACTTAATTCTTCTAAGGCAAATAAGATGACAGAACTATATCACTACTCTGGTGTAGGCTTTAAGAAGTCTAAGCTAAATTTAGGGGTGTATAGAAATGAAGATAGAAAATTAGTTGGGGTATTACAATGGGGTTGCTCTTTCCAAGAGGGAATACTTTTAGAAAGATATGTTAAAGAGCCTATAACAATAGATGAATACCTTGAACTAAATAGATTTAGTATGGCTGATAGTGAAGGTAAAAATTCTGAGAGTCAAGCTATATCTCTTGGGATAAAGTGGATAAAAACTTTTAGAAAGGATATACGTTTACTTGTAAGCTATGCTGGAAGAAAAGAAGGAAATTATGGTTATATTTATCAAGCAACAAACTGGGAGTATTTAGGATACTTTGTGTCTAAGGGCTTTTGGTTTTTAGATGGAGAAGAAAGACATCTGCTTACTCTATGGGCTAGGTTTAGCAATAGAAAGACTAATGTCGAACTTGGATTTACTGATTGGCTGTGTGCGGAATATTCAGATGTGCGTGAAACCAAAACTAAACAGTTTATTTATATAACTAGATTGGATAAGAAATTAACTCCAACAACACCAATGGAATATCCAAAACCTTCTAATGAATTTCCTATTAAAGTTGATGAAAAGATATGGATACAAAATGATGAAGTTTTTAATAGCTATATCAAACAAGAGAGAACATACGTTGAATATTATGATGAGGGAGAAGAACCATTATTTTCTCGAGCAGTCTTAATTAAGCGTGGAGAAGTTGTTCCTAGAAGTAGAAGGAAGGTTGCTATGTATGATATAGGAGGAAACTTCTTACAATACTTCAACTCTATTGATGAAGCCGTAACTGAAGAATATATTAAACAAGGTATAAGTATGTCTATTAATAGTGGGAAGAAATATAAGGGAAGATATTTTAGATATTACAATGGAAATGAGGAAGCAATAGAAGTACCTATAATATGTAGGATAGATGGAATAGCTTTTGGAGTAGCTTCTGATATTGCAAGATACACTTCTGTATCAAAGCAAGCTGTAAGTGCGGCGAGAAAGAGAAAGCAAAGTTCCATAGGTGGTAGAGATGTAGAATGGTGTGAATAAAAAATTTTTGACTTTAAAAATAAAAAATGATATAATATATATGTAATAAGGAAAAGAAAGGAATGTGAATAGATATGAGTAGATTTGCTAAAATAAATAAAAATGATATTGTAAATGGAAAAGGGGTTTCAGTTTCATTTTGGTCGCAAGGCTGTCCTCATAGATGTGAGGGTTGCCATAATAAAGAAACTTGGGACTTTACAGGAGGAAAAGAATTTACACAAGACACTATTGATGAAGTGTTACAGGCAATAGGATTAAATGGAATTGAAAGAAACCTGTCTATACTAGGAGGAGAACCTCTTGTGCCTGTCAACCTAAAAATGATAAATGATTTAATTGTTGCAACAAGAGAGAAATATCCTAACATATCTATTTATATGTGGACTGGCTATGTATTTGAAAATCTAAACCAAAAACAGTTAGAAGTAGCTAATAAGGTTGATTATTTAATTGATGGAGAGTTTATAAAAGACTTGAAAGATTTAACCATTGGATATGCGGGCAGTTCTAATCAAAGAATAATAGATATAAAAGCAACTAGAAATAGTCAAGAACTTAAAATAATTGACAGTTTTAAAAAATTATAGTATAATAATAATATGAGAAAGGGGAAATGTATTATGTTTAACAAAAGAACTTCTAATAACAATAATGTTATCTTTATAGATATAGATGATACTTTATGTGATACTAGAGGAGCATTTGCAGAAATGTATACAGCCATAACTGGTGAGCCAATTGATAAAATGAATGTTAGAGATTATGAAGATATGTGTCCCCTGTGGACGCAAGAGGAAGAGGTAACTAAGGTGTTTCAACATGGCAAAGACTTGTATGCAAAAGCAAAGCCAATTCCTGGAGCTAAAGAGGGAGTTGCAAAGCTCTTAAAACAAGGTTATGATATTAAGATTGTTTCACTTAACTTCCCTCAATCAGTTCATTATAAGCATATGTGGGTGGAGAGGCATTTTCCAGAGTTAGTTGATAATGTTATAATACTAACATCTGTAAAAACAAATAAGGATATATTCAAAGGTCATGCAATAATAGATGATGACTTAAAGAATATAAAAAATAATCCTAGCACTTATCCAATTCTACTAGACTTTTATCGCATCTATGAAGATTTAGATTATCCTCATAAATATAACTCTTGGAAAGATATAGTTGACAAATTTTAAAAATAATGATATAATATATATGTAATAAAAATAAAGATGAAAAGGAGAATGTAGATTATGAAGAAACATATATACTTAGCAGGTAGTTTATTTTCTGAGGCAGAGGTTGCACAAAGATTAAAAGAAGGTAAGATAATCAAAGAAACATTTGGAGATAAATATACTTTATATAATCCAATAGAAGCACCATGCAATGACAAAGAAGCTAATTTACCAAGTTGTATTGACATCTTTACAGCAGACACAGAAGAAGTTTTAAATAGTGATATAGTTATCGCAGATTTAGCCAATCAAGACCCTGGAGTTATGATGGAATTAGGAATAGCTTGGGGATTGGATTATGCGGCTCAAATATTAGAAACAATGGGAATGTCAGAAGGACAAAAGGAATTCTTAAATCACTGTGGAATAAAAAGAAAAGACGTACAAGCTGTGTTAAGTGATATACGTTTAAGTACAGCTCATCTATATAAAGGAGAGCATATACCATATGGATATAACCAATTTGTTGTTGGTGGTATAATAGAAATGGACGGAAAAATTCATAAGAGTTTTGATGACTTAATAAAAGATATGGAGGACAGTGCTAATGAGTAGTAAATTTACATTCTATTATGGTTGTATGGGGTCTGGGAAATCACTAGACCTTATACGTACGGCTTACAACTACAAAGAAAAAGGTTTAAAATTTGAAGCATTTAAACCTAAGACAGATACAAGAGAGGGTAGTGATGAATGTGTAATATCAACAAGAGTTGGTCTTACAATACCTGCTCATTGGTTGGAAGAAGATAAAAATTCTTTAACAAATCAACTGTTACAGCATAAAGATGCAGATGTAATATTGGTTGATGAAGCTCAATTCCTTTCAAAAGAACAAGTAATGACTATGAAGTACTTCTCTCTTGAAAGTGATATACCTTTTATATTCTACGGATTAAAGGTTGATTTTTTGGGAGAACAGTTTGAGGGAACAAGAGTGTTAAGAAGTTACTCTGAAAAGGAACACGAACTTAAAACAATGTGTTCTTGCGGGAAGCCAGCAAAGCAAAATGCTAGAGTTGTTGATGGAAAAATACAAAGAACGGGTAAACAAGTTGCCATTGAAGGCGAAACAAAATATGTTGCAGTGTGCAATAAATGTTATCTAACTAAGGAGGAAATATAAAAATGACAAAACAAAATGAAGAAGTAAAAGGAATAGATATGAGGTTATATGACCTTAATAAAACGATAATGGGTACTCTTGAAGCTTTTGATATGCAAGAGAGTGTTAAAATACTAAACGACTACTTCTGTGAATTATATGAGCAAGATAAAATATCTACAAATTATATGCTACTATGTGCAGAAGATAGAGATTTCACAGTTTTCAGATTTAGAGGAATAGAATTAAAAATAGATGAAATGGTAAATGAAATATTAGAAGTTGTAGAAAGCAGAGGAGTTATAAAAGATGTTACTAAAAATGATGATGCTACTGTTGATATTTGGGTTGATGATAGATTATATAAATTATTCGATTTCGACTGGGGAGTAATCGAGATATAGGAGGTAGTTTATGCAAGTACCAAAGGATTATATAGCGTGCAATATAGAATATTTCACGCTAGTTAAAGATGTTATTGTAATGAAGGATAATAACATAGAACATTTTAAATGTAAAAATATTGACTTTTTACCAAAATTAATGTATAATATAAGTATAGAAAAAGATATTAAAGATATAATAATTAGTGGTCAAAGAGATATAGCAGATAAAATTGCTAGTCAGATAATGAGTATGGAAGTACATCAATACAACACTAATAATATAAAAGTAACTATAATATAAATTTAAAGGATTAAAAGGAGATAATTAATTATGAGTAGATATTTAATAAAAACAACAGATGTATACAGAGTAGACACTTTAGCTGAGGTTGAACAATTCCATAGTGAATTAAAGAATGATGCCAACTTTGAACTAGATAGTTTCGGATATAAACAAAAACAAGTTAAACAAAAAGGTGAGATAGTTGACGAGTATTGTTTAGTAACTGTTAAGAAAATATTTAACTGTGAAAAAGAGCCAATGTCAAATATAGATATAGTTTATGAAAAAGAAAGTTTATTTTAATTAAAAGGAGAATATGATATATGTTTAAGTTTGAAAAAGTTTCTAAATATGCTCACGAGGACATAGCTCCTCCAGTAAGAAAAACTGAAGACTCTGCTTGTTATGATATGGTAGCGGCTGAAGATGTTATAGTTCAGCCTTACCAACCTTCTATGAACGCTTTAGGAGAATTTCTATCAAGTCAGAGAATAACTCCTGAGGTATTAGCAATAGGACAAAGAATGTTAGATACTCAAGGAGAAGAGGCAGCGGATAGATTAATAAATTCGGTTATGACTTGCACTCTTGATGAGGCGGCTGATTTAACTAAGATGGCTGGTCTGAGACCTGCTTTAGTGCCAACAGGATATAAGGCTTATATGGATAAAGGATATTCATTAGATTTATATGTGAGAAGTTCTTCTCCATTAAAGTATTGGTTAATAATGGCTAACTCAACTGGAATAATAGATGCAGACTATGTAGACAATCCAGACAATGAAGGAGAAATCTTCTTCCAATTAATTAACTTATTACCATTCCCTATTAAGATAAGAAAAGGCGAAATAATTGGTCAAGCTAAATTTGTTAAGTATCAAGTTACTGATGATGATGCTGAACAAGAGAAAGCAAAAAGAGTTGGAGGCTTCGGTTCAACTTCAGAAGTTGTAGAAGAAATTACTCCCGAAATAATAGAGGAAGAGATATGCTTATAGCATTTGACCAAGCACTTAATACTACTGGATATGCTGTCTTTAATAGAAAAGATGGCAGTCTAGTTGCTTATGACAAATTTACAACTGAGAGTGTAGATGAAGAGTATAAGCTAAGAGAAATAAGGGATAAGGTATTGGAATTAATTGATAAATATAAACCAACAAAGATAGCAATAGAAGAGATACAATTACAACAAATTCCAGGAACAACGGCACATGGAAATGTTGAAACATTTAAAAAGTTGGCTCATGTACAAGGTGTACTATACGAAGTAATAGCGGAAAAGGAAATACCATTTGAGGTTGTTCCTTCTGTAACTTGGAAATCACATTGTGGTGTTAAGGGGAGAGCAAGAGCAGAGCAAAAGAGAAACGCTCAAGCATTTGTTTTAGAACATTATGGCGTGAAAGCAATACAAGATATATGTGATGCAATTTGCATTGGCAAATATTCACTAACAAATAAAAAACCTGTTCTTGATGAAGGAATAAATTGGGAGTAAGCATTATAGCTTACTCCCAATTTTTTTTATTTCCTCTTCTAATTGAGTTTGTCTATCCTCAATTCTATCTAATCTATTAGTGTGTAACATTTGTATATCAGTAAGTTTGTCTAACATTTCTTTATTATGCTGCGTCATTGTGATTTGTTGAGAAAGCAAATCTTTCTGTTGTTGCATAATCGTCTCTTGCTTTTCTATGATAGAGTACATTCTATCTTCTCTTTCTTTGAAGCTAGTTCTATCAACTTCCTCTCTTTTAGTAACATAATCAAAAAAACACTTGGCTAATATAAAAGCCGTAACACACCATATTCCTGTTTGAGATATTAACTGTATAAAGTTTTCATTCATATTACAATTCCTCCTATAAATTACTACAATCTATTTGTAGCTCTTACAGCAGATATTGACATTGTCCCTTCATGACTTAGAGGAAGTGAAATACTTCTAATCATATACTCTCCATATATATTAGAGCGACTGTCCTCAATTTCTATTCTAGTGTTAGGTTCAAGATAATACATCGGCATTGCACTTATAGTAACTGATTCATTATATGAAGTATGTTGGAAAATTAAGTCTCTGATAACACTAAAAGCGTCCTTGCCCACTGCTGCATATTCATACAAATTCCTTTGACTCACTATAATGAATGATTGACCTATTGAGTTTAAGTGGTCTATATATTTAGTTCTTTCTTCAATTTCTTCTTGAGTGGCAGTAGAGCCTAGTGCTTCTAAAATTATATGGTCTGGAGTAGGTGGTCTGTATAGCATTGTTACATCTTTATCAGTAACCGTTTTTGTTCTTCTACCTATTGTCTTAACAGAAAATTTACCTAACTCACTATCCGTATTTATAAAGTCTAAATAAAAGTCCATACTAGCACTATCTATCTCTTTCCACTTATTGTTATCAAAATCATATAGCTTTGGTATTTCATTTGCAAGTTCTCTGTAATAATACCCAGCATCTCTTGCTTGTGCCTGTGCCTCTTCTCCATATTTGTATAGATACACTTGCCAAGGTATATCGCCATATTCCTCTGGGACTGAAGGTATGTCGTCAATGGCAACATGGTATCTAATTGGAACTTCAGCACCTGTGGCAGTTTTCCTATGCCCCCAAACCACAAAATCATTTTTAATGTTTTGATAGTTTGGATTATTTGCATATGATACAATTATATCACTATCTTTAAATGAGTAAGCTAGATGTCCTTCTCCAAAATTAACCTCATAGTTGCCGCCTTCTAGCTTAGTGATAGGGGTATAACTTGTATTTAAGTAATTCTTTATCTCTTGGAAAATAAAGTTTCCATGAACATCATAATAATATTCATAGTTTCCTAAGATGTTTTTTATAGAGTCTAGAATGGCACAAACACTTTCCCCAGCTTGCTTGATTAGTTCACCTGGATATCTAAAAGGCACATAGTCATAGCCAGCTAAATCGCCTGGCTCTACCTTTCTTACATATGGTTGGTTTGCACTAACTTCATTGTTGTCGGCATCATAGTAAAGAGTTGTGTTACCAACATATCTCAATATCTTCTTTCCATCTAAAGGCACATCATTAATTATTATTTGACCTGGATTTTGTCCGCCAAATTCTATTACTGACTCTCTTATTATATCATATAATAGAGAAGGTTTTACTGTTATACTGCCATCATCATTTCTAATATACTTTTCATGTAATACTACTGGTGCTGGTAGTACGCCTCCAACCTCTCCATTTAATAAACACATTTTATCTTTTCCTGATATACTTATATTCCCACCTGAAAGAGAACTGTTTATACTGGAAGTTATCATTACAAACACTCCTAGAGGAAACCATATCTTCTCTCCATAATGAGAGTATTGCGGCAGTGAATTAGTATATCCTATATATAGTTTAAATTTTTTATTTAGTGATAATATATTATCTACATTAGTTATATCATAAGTTTCTTCGTCAGCTAACATAGAGAAGGAACAAGTCCTTCTCATAGAGCTAGACCCATCAAGGTTATATACACCACTAATACATTTACCTTGAATTTCTTTTATTGGATTTTCATTAAAGTCTAACAGCTCAAGTTTAAGGAATTGTTCTTTAATCTTTAGACTTTGAAACTCTTTAAGAAACTTACTATCATTTAGGTGTTCATAAGTATATGTTTCAAACATTTAAAGAACCTACCTTTCTTGAATTTTATATTTCTCGCAGTTGTTAAGATTAACTTCATCTATTTCTATAACATTACAAGAGAAGTCGTAAACTAAACGTCCTAACTGTTGATTTGGAGTTAGATTAACATCCATTATTCTTACCATGATAGTACCCTCTGTTGGCGACTTAAATAGCTTTGGTTTTCCATCTTGTAAAAACTCAACAACTTTTTCTCTGAATTCTCTTTCTAGTATATCATTGTTATAAGCATTTAATCCGTTCTCTCTATACATAGCTTCGTATAGCATAGAGTTGCTGTGGTATCCTTCAACCTCTGCGAATTCATCATCAACGAACAATTCTCCTCTTGGAGCAAACTCTTCTGTTGTGTCCATAAAATGAGTTATAGTTCCACTCAAAGGGAACTCCCTATATTTAACATTTCCATTTCTAGTGATGTATGGATATTTAGAACCAAGAGTCTCAACTCTGCTTTCTTTAATATTAGTTTTAAAAGAAGCTATTACAGGATTAAATCTTATTTTTAACTGCTTTCCATTTTCTCCAACTAAGAATATATCTTCATATACAACATGAGTATTTGCTCCTTTGTAAAGACTTCCTCTCTTACCTTTAGATATTGGTTGTAGACCGTATCTATATAAGATACCACTCTCAACACATTTATCTTCAAGAGAGAAATTAAACTTCTCATCAACTACACCTTGTATATTATCTATCATAGCAACATCTTCCCATTGCGTGAAAGCCTTACGATTAGATGTTCTTCTAACTATTATTGAATCTACCTCGGCACCAGAGAATGTTAGTGGCCCAGCCTCTAAGTCACCATTAAACATAGCATATAATTCTGTTCCTAGCGACCAGTCATTTCTAATTGGTTTTAAAGGAAGATTATTTGGATTTGGTAGAATATCGGTTACAGTTATTGCTCCATTAATATCTTTATTGCTTTCTTTGAAGCTATTATCTATCTTTAAGCAGTTAATAGTGCAGTCACTTACAATCGCCTCATTCATATAAGTTGAAGGCATTAGAGAACCAGCATCTCTAATTGCCAACACACCATTAAAAAGAAGAGCCATTATCTCTTAGCTCCTGTGTTATACCACACAAATCTTCTACCTTGAGGATTAGCTGGTTTTGAGTTAGAAACTATAACTCCCTCAACAGCATCTGTGTAATCAAGAGTCTCAATAACTTCAGCCTCTAGCTTTTCTTTCAACACACTATTCATTGGTATTGGATAGTTTGCAGGAGACTTAGAGTATACCACTTCTAACTCTGTCATAAAATCGTCAACTTCTTTGATTACTTTATTTAATTCAGTATCCATAGCTTGTGCTTTTCTTGTTATATCATCATACATAAAGCTAATTATATACGATTGCATCTTTTGTAAAGCACCTACTATAAGGTTGTAATCTTCATCAGTAAGAACAAACTCTCGTATTTCTCCTGTTAGATTTTGAAGTTGTTGCATATCTCCAGGTAGTGTTTGTCCTCCCATAACTCTTGCAAGTATTTCATAATACTCTTTCATCTTTTCATTCAGCTCTGACTGTTGTGCAGACTGATAATTTAGATTTTTAAAAACATCTTTATCCATAGGGAAAGCACTTGGATTTCCCACATTTATTGCCGATGGTTTAGTTAGTATAACATTTTGAACAGATGTTGACACTTGAGGGTCATATGACACCCTTGGCATTGATACTTTAGGTTGTTCCGCCATCTTTATTCCTCCTTTTATTTCCTATAAGTTTTTTGTACGTTTAGGCTCATCAAGCCTTCTTCTTCCTTTAAGAATATATAATACTCTTGCTGAGGTACGATTTCCTCTTTAGTTCTATATATTTTATTTTGAGATAGTAGCACTTGCTCTTGCCTTCCATCTCTTGAAACAATTTCTTTTCTTGCAATTATTCGGTATTCATAGTCTTTAGCTTGAGGAACAATAGTTCCATCCTCTTGCATTAAAGGATAACCTCCATTTAAGTCTATTTTAAAAGCACAGAATTTTATTCGAGTGCTATACTCAATATCGCCATATGTTTCAGTATTATATTTAACAGTTATAAATGGGTTATCATAAACTTTCTTTATATCTGTGTGAACTTCGTCTATTTTTACTTTTGTTTGTATTATCCATTTTCCTTCGTCTGCTATCATAGTAAAGTTTTTATTAGTGTATATATCTCCCTTTATTACTGCGTGAGATGCAGTTAAATAAGGCTCACTAGACATAGCTGGGTCATCTGCAATGTATTCGACAGTAGAACCCTTTGAAGGCGACATTAATATCTGTTTTGCATTAACTGTTAATTCAATTAATCCCTCATCTTTATTTCCAACCGCACTTATTGTATTAAATAACTCAAGCACAGGATATTCTGCTCTAATTTTATAATAGATAGTTTTAGCAAATAGGTTTTTAGTTTTAATACTAAATGCTATAACATAATCCTTACCTTGCTCTAAATCCTTATCAAATACTTCATTTATTGTAGGTTTTTCATAAGCACCTATTGTTTTATCACCACTTGTCGCATATAATTTCCAAGTAGCTTTATCATCAAAGTTTTTATACTCAAATAAATCTAGTCGATACATAGATAGGGTTTCAGCTTTATTTATGTCTTGTGGATTATAATAACCAGTAAACACAAATCCCGATGAATTTATTGCATTGACTTTACCATCATCTAGACCTTGTATTCCAAAGCTAGGTGGATTAATTGGCATTACTGTTGTTACAACCGACCACTCTGAAAAATAATCTAAATTATCTTTAAGCCATTGGTTCATTTGAGTATTCCAATTCTTTAATTGATTTTTCCAAGCATCATCACTCATTCCCGAAGGGCGAATTGGTTTTGATGGCATTGCACTTGCTTTGCTTTCAACAGCCCTAATTTGAATTTTATATGCCGTATCCAATTGAGTAAATATTTTTCTATCAATAGTAAAGTAGTAATACTTTTTTACATCATCATACTGTATATCCTTTGGTTCTATTATCATTATATCAAACGGATAATCAGTTCGTGATAACATACTTCTATTCGTATCCATTTTAGCAATAGTAACATGAATACCTTTTATTTCAGAATAGGCATTAGCTATTGAAGGCTTAAAATAAAATTTTAAGTTAGTAGTAACTCCATCAAAAGCAGGTAGGTAGCTAGGCACAATAGGAGGATATATAGTTTTTATCGTTGCCATAATTCAACCTCCTATATAGCTGTTATATACCAGTTTATTTTAGCATTAAGTGGCCCAAGTTTGTTGAAGTTTAGTGTAATACTTGAATTATTAGAACCAGGGTCTTTAACAAAAGTCATAGTCTTATCACTTGAAGTTAATACATAACTTTCACTTATTATCTTTTCATTTATTGGAAGTGGCGGATTAATAGTAACAGTACCAAGACCTGTTATAGACACCTCTCCAGACATATAAGTTATTGGCCCTAAAGATATAGTATCTCCATCTCCTCTAGAAGCATAAGTCTGTAATTCTTCTTCGATTGCACTCTGAACTTTTTCTCCAGTCCATATAGAGTTTTCATCATAGTTGTTTACTTTATAGCCACCTATATTGTCTGCACCACCGCTAAAGTTTCCTTCGTTGTCTATTATTGCTTTAGTTGTTCCACCAGCTTGGAATAGGAATAAGTCAGCATCTGTATCTTTAACATTAGAATATACACTCGTATCGCCCTCTAACTTATTATGTCCGTGTGAGTTATCTGCTATTGTAAGATTAACATCTCTTGTTTCTCCATTTCCAGTTAGTTTAACATTCCCTTGTACTGCACCTGTAAAGTTTACAGTAATTGGATTTTTAAATCTATCTGCCGATATAGCATTACCAGTTATATCAGTCGGAAGATGTCCATTCTTATCCATTTTTAATATTTTAAATGGGGTAGGTGATGCTACCGCCTCTGTTTGCGATATCTTCTTATTGATTTCTGTATTTGTTTTTAAAGAAGTCCAAAGTGTATTTGTGTCAAGAGCATTGTCATCCACACTTCTTCCATCTAGTAAGTCTGCGTCAAGACCGCTTCCCGCTCCATCAACTGACTTGATTTTTAGTAATAAATTATCTGCTCTTAAAGCAGTATCTATTGAGTTTATTTTGTCTAATAAAGACTCTTCACCTTTTCTAGCTTCTATTAATTCTTTTGACCTATTAGTCCAATCTGTAATATCTGCTATCTTAGGAACTCGATATGTTGTACCCGTAGTTACATAGTCTGCATTTGTCTCTGGATGTAACACCGTTTCTTGTCCGGTTTCAACAACATCTATTATTTGCATAAATTTAGCCATAAGCCATTACCTCCTTTTCTTCTCTTGAAATTTTAAAGTTTATTCCTTTATTTTTATGATGTTTGACCAAATAGAAAAAAGCCACCCTAGGAAATAGGGTGGCTTTCTTCTTTCTTGATTTCCTCATCAAGCATTTCTTGTAATTCATCTACTGCTGTTTCTATCCATATATCTAGTAGTTTTTCACTAACAAACATCTTGATATAAAAAGGTAGGAGAGCATGTACTTTCCTTACAACGAATTCATATTTTAAATCTCCTGTTCCACTTCCAAGTCTTATTTCAGCTTCACAAACTAATCCTTGAATTATTCTATAAATCTCTATCTTTTTATTGTTCTTATATAATAATACAACATAAACAATAACAATAGCTAACATAGAAAGTAAAAAGTAAAACATTATTTTATCCATATAAATCCTCCTTATAAATAAAAAAATGGAGGTGGATTTTACTCCACCTCCATTTTATAATATCCTATTGTTGATTGCAGTTAATTACACCTGGAGGGCATCCAAAGTAACTAGCCACATAATCTTTTAAAACTTGAGTTTGTGCTTGTTGAGAATTTTGAAATTGAGATATTTCTAATTCTCTTTGAAGAGTTGCTATCTTATCAGCAGTAAACATATCTCTTATAGATTGGAAACCAGCTCTATTTTCCATTTGAGCCATATCTATCTTACTGTCTACTTGATGAGATAAAGCACATAGTCCCTTATCTAAGTTGTTAGTTAAAGCACCAAAGTTAGTAGCCATATTATAGTTTACACTATCTATTGCTCTTTGAGTGTTACAGCAACATTCAGATAATTGACGACTTAAAGCAGCATCTCCTTGAGATATAGCAGCCATTACAGAAGCAGTATCTTGCCCCATTCTGTATCCTAAATCACATAATCCTCTTTCTAAACCTCTTAAAGCACTATCTACTTGACCGAAGTTAGTAGCAGTAAAAGCAGCTAAAGAATTTATTGATTCTTTGTTTCCTCCGATAGCTGTTAATATTGTAGAGTCAGATAAACCAGCAGATTGTGCTTTAGCTAAAGCAGCTTCGATTTGTCCAGCTATTGAAGCATCATTTATTAATGCACCAGCTCCTCTGTTACCGTAGCCCCAGCCACCGAAGCCTCCTCCACCAAATAAAATTAATAAGAATATCCAAAGTAAACCATTATTTCCACCTATTCCATCATTATCTTTTGAAGCAAGTGCGTTTACCAGCATATTCGGGTCTAAAGTGTATCCTTCCATTATTTCTTTCTCCTTTCAATAATATATTATTTTTAAGTGAGAAAACTCACCTATTATCGTGTTCATAGTTTATTAACTTTTGCTGTTAATTGATAAAAGGAGTTTGTCCGAGCCTTTCTCCATGAAAGGCTTGGTCTCCAAACCCTGAGCGACTCAATAGGTCCGTCTTTTTTAAATATCCTCATTGACAGTAATTATAGAAGTATCATCAATTCTCCTACTTGATATTCTAACATATGCAAGTGCATTATCAGCAAAGTGTGTAGCCCACCCTAATCTCTGTAGTGTTACAACCCCATGTTCAGAAACCTCACTTATTAGTGTAGTTAATTGTACCGCATTTGTAGGTAACTTATTGAAGTTTTTATCATATCCAACGATTCCGTAATGACCTTCATTTACTCCATCTGTAGCATATGTTCCTACATTTTTCATTCTTATTACAGCGTCATAATTAGGGACAGGGATAAATCCCGTACATTCGCAATCGGCTTCTGCACTTTCTCCACCGCCACTTAAACTTAATCTATATCCAGTTTTCCAACCTTGTCCTCCGTTGAAAGGTGTACCATCGCTATTAATAGATAAAGGTATTTGATTTGTATAAGGTATATCGAGTTCTGCACCTTCACGAATAACTTTAACTTTACTAAAATTAGTAGGTGTAGGCATAGCAAATCTGAAATGGTTGATTGTTCCTGTATACTCATTTTCTACAAAGAAAGTATACACACCATCTGCATACCCTTTATATGACATCAGCTTTATATCACCAATTACTACACCAACATTGAAGTAACCTACAGCGTCTGCCACTTCGACAGCGTCACCCCTAGTAAAATTGACACACAGTCTATCTTGACTTTCTCTTAATGTCACACCACTAATTTTAATTGTATCACCTTTTTTAATTTGTATTTTGTTAGAAACTGATGTACCTTCTTGAACTGCTAACCCACTTGAGCTAAATCTATAACCATTCACCCATATATCTGTGTCAGTAGTGTTTGTAGGGTCAGGAATAGCAAGATTTTGTTCAGTTATTTCACTATCTAGTGCTTCTAGAGTAATGATATAATTAGAAAGGTCACTTTCTGTAGTGACAACTCTATCTAAAAACACGGTTGCAACTATATATTTTGTGTCTGAATATGTTGTAAATTCCACTTTTAGACCATCATCTAGTGGTGTTACTCCCTCTGTCATTAAATGGAAATTACTAGAACCGTTTACAGCAGTAGCACCAGATTTATTAGAATTAAGCATATACAGTGTAGAACCACCTTGATTAATATTTACATCAAAATTTTTAAATGTCAATGTATATTTTGTTGCACTTTCAACTGGAATAGTAAGACAAAAAGACTTTATTCCTTGGCTATCAGTCAAATAACCTCCACCAGATTGACTATAACGTTGACCGATGCGTAATTCTGAACTTTCCGGTAATACGATTGGATTGGGTTCTTTTTCTGCATTTCTATATACTGTTACCGCTGAAGCGATACAACTAACTCTAAGAGAATTAACTGAATTGACGTCTTTTATTTGTACTGTTAGATGTAGTGTTCCAGCACTATACTCAGCATATGCGTAGTTACTATCTGTAGGATTGCAACCAGCATTACTTAATGGTATATTATATACAAAAGTTCCATCTTTATAGAAATTTATATAAAAACCTTTAGTGTCTAAT
>ERZ808032.73-NODE-73-length-15193-cov-3.570654_pt1 | contig 15193 bp, 12 predicted proteins | sample MGYA00380187_ERZ808032 | MGnify/ENA primary metagenome ERZ808032 (study PRJEB31490, sample SAMN06133378) | cow dung metagenome | isolation source: M10 | host: cow | place: China: Chengdu | collected 2015-05 ...
TATTTTCCATAACAGTAAAGACAGTATTTCAGTTGCACAGGATGTGGAAATTGTTGTATGGAATCTGTAGGAATAAACTTAACTGAGTTTTTAAATATATATGATTATGAAAAACAAATGTTTATTGCCATTGGTTGCGGCTCTTGCAATCGGTTATGCTGCAACGGCACAGGTCATGGTCCAACCCGTGAGGGATGTTCACACCGTGGTTATTGAGGACGCTGTTTCACTGAAGGTCTATGTCGACTCGACCAAAGGTACCGAGCTCGAAGTCGGTTCTAGCGACGCTGTGGCACGTGTAGCGCGAGGAGTGATGACGATGGATGGTGCCACCAAAGCTGAACTGCGTCTGGCTCCGGATAGTCCGATAACCCATTTCAGGGTGCAGGATGCCGCAAAGCTTGAGTTCGTCGGCCCGATGGACTTTGGCGACAAGCAGTTCACCGTCGATGCCGAGGATGCCGGCAATGTGAAGATGACAAAGGCTTCGCCGATAGACACTGTCCGGACGGGATATGTGATATTGCACTCCACAGACGGTGCTCGTATTGTCGGAGATGTGCCGATGTTGCTTACATCCTATACCCTCTATGCCGAAGACAACTCTTATATAGAATTGCCCAGTATATACTTGCAACCCGGTACCGAGACAGATGGTAAAACCTACGAGATGATAAAGAAAGACAATGGAAAAATCAAAGTGCTTGGCTATGTCGCACACTTAAATCTTAATCTATCTTCTGAAGATGCCGAGGGTGACAAGAGCATGCATCCGGTAAATACCAAGAAGTCGTCATCGCGAGACCTTGAAGCAAGCTACTTCTGGGGCTTCAACAACTGGGGCACCCACCCCTTCGGCCATGCTGGCGGCGACGCGGCGGTGAGTTATTACTTCATGAACTACGGTATTTCGTTTGACGTGCCGGTGATTGACAGAAGCAAATTCGGCATGTATGTCGGCCTCGGCATAGACGGCAACTATTACCATTTCGACTCGCCGTTGGTGAACTTCACTGGCACCGGCTTTGCTGCCACAACCACGCCTAATGTTACAATGACCAGTGGCACTATGGACCCCGACAACTGGAACACCTATTTCAGTACGCTGGCCATCACGGTGCCTGTGACCTTCAGTTTTGAGCCATGGAAGTACGACGGCGTGTGTATCCGCCTGTCGGCCATCCCGGGAGTTAATATCGTGGGGAGCCTGAACCAGCAGTACAAGACCAAGGCTGTGGATATTACGGCCAACGACCATCAGATGCGCAAGCAGATGAACCCCTTTATGCTCGACGCACGCCTGTCGGTGCAGTATAGCGATTTCGGCCTCTATGTACAAACGGCCACACTGTCGCTCTTCAAGAGCGGAGTGGAGCCGTTGTATCCTGTGTCGTTCGGTATCTACTGGACGATGAGCGGCCGGTAGCGGCTAGTGGCTGCAGCAGTCGTGGTCGTGACAATGGCTGCTGGTAGTCTCAAGCTCGATGGTACTATGGTGTATGCCTATGCCGTCGAGCATTTCTTTTATGCGGTCGGTGACTGCTTCGAGCATCGAAGCGTCGGGGATGACGACGTGGCAGGTGAGTGCCGTCTCGGTGGTCGAGATGGCCCATATGTGCATGTGGTGCACGTTGAGGACACCTTCCTGCGCCTCTATCTTCTTGGTTATCTCTTCCACGTCGAACCCTTCAGGCACGGCGTCGGTGCTCATGCGCAGGCTCTCGCTGAGGAGGTCCCAGGTGGAGACGAGGATGACGACGGCGATGACGAGGCCGATGATGGGGTCGATGACCGTCCAGCCGGTGTAGTGGATGACGATGCCGCTGACGACGACGCCCACGCTGACCAGCGTGTCGGCGAGCATGTGGAGGAAGGCTCCGCGGGTGTTGATGTCGTGCTGCTGCTGGCGGCTGAGGGCCCAGGCCGTGAGACCGTTGATGAGGATGCCCACGGCGGCAGTCCAGATGATGAGGGTGCCGTTGACTTCGGCGGGGTGGAAGAACTTGTCGATACTCTCGACGATGATGGCGCCGACGGCGACCAGCAGGATGATGGCGTTGAGCAGCGAGATGAGCACCGAGGCTTTGCGGTGGCCATAGGTGAATCGCTTGGTGGCAACGCTCGAGGCCAGCTTGAGGGCTACCATTGCCAGCAGGAGCGAGAAGACGTCGCTGAGGTTGTGGCCAGCGTCGGAGAGCAGGCCGATACTGTTGCCGACAATACCGGCGATGGCCTCAACGATGACGAAGAGGAGGTTGAGGGCTACGGCCACAATATATATGGTAGAGAGCTTCTCTATTGCGTGGCTGTGGTGGTGGTGGTGATGGCCGTGATGGTCGTGTTCATGTTCATGTACTTGATTGTGTTCATGCACGTGTTCGTGGTTGTGTTGATGTTCCATAATGTTGTTTTTTTTGTTTTGCAAAATTACTATGTTTTTGCAAAACGGAGCTATCACCACGGATGGTGATTAGGTAGTTTGGCAGATAGTGCCGCCATGGGCGGTATCGTCTTGTCGTTCAAGCAGGAAGCTTACGGGACGGAAGCCGTCGTTGCAACTGATAAGTGCAGAGTAGGGGTTGCGCATCCACCCGTCGTAGAAGTTTCCGCGTCCTGCGGCGAGCTCTTTTACGAACCATTGCATGCTCTCCCAGGCACTGGGACAGAGGGTCGCGGGACGCTCGCCGTCGTAGCTTGTCCATTGCTGCCCTTCGACGACATCGCAGGTGTGCTCTATGTGGTTCTCAGCGCCAGCGGCGGACGCGCGCACTTGTGCGCTTGCGGCCAATAAAAATGCGGAGACCTTGCGCCCCGAATGGGGCGGCACGCGCAATAAATGCAAACGCAATAAAAAAAATAAATAAAAAAGAATATTATTTAAAAAAAAACGGGGGGCATAAAAATACATAATATTCCTTATTTCCTATGAGTGGAGTTTACGAAACGTCAATTATTCCAATTGCTGCCAAGGCAGCAAGAATAAGTACCATTATCACAAACCAAAATAGTGACTTTTTGTAATATCCCCAGTACTTATATTCCTGTAATTCTTCTATTAAGAATTTAATCATAACACCACTATAACGATGTTATGATAGAAATATTGTGTTGCATTGAGAAAATACCCTATACTCTATACTCTTGTTTTGCTATGGTTAGGGCCCCACATTGATAGTGGAGCCCTTTCCCTAGTGAGTGAAGTAGTCGTGGTAGTGGTGGTATAGTAAGAGCGGAGTTGGTACGGACTTACAACGGACTTACAACGGACCTTGGTACTAAGCAACAGTACCGTTGCCAATGTAAACCGAGGGGCTGTACACGGAGTTCGTGTTGATTTGGCGACGGGTGGCCTTGGCGGCTACATTGTTGTTGTTGAACAACGAGGTGTAGGTCGCGCGAGTGGTTGCCGAGTCGACACCCTGACGGAAGCCGTAGACGTTGACTCTCAGTCCACTCCACACTTCGGGCACAGCGACCTTGCCGTCTCCCGCGTCGCCAGCAAACACGTCCTGAACGACCTGGCTCGAGTCGGGCTGCACGACGACGATACGAATCATGTCGGTTGCACCCAATCCTGTGGTGTCCCAGGTCACGTCCACCTCGGCCTCTTCAACAAACGAGGGATTGTTGAAGTTGGGATAGACGAGCTCACCTTCGGAGATGATCAGCGCAGGCCACTCGATGTTGGATGTTGCGTTCATGTCGGTCGGTGTCGTCGTGAACGTGATGAGGCTGTCCTGTTTGAAGAATTTCGAAGTCATCACGTTGAACTCCGAAACGCGGCGCGACTTGGCGATGTTGGCGAAGCCGTTGGCGTCCATGAACATCTTGGCCAAGCCTGTGGCGGAGAGGAATTTGACACGAGTGGTCAGCTGACCAACGGTCTGGGGGTTCTTGACGGTGGGCTGGTAGGCCTTGGCGATATAATCGCCCTTGGTACCCTTAGCACCGACGATGTCGCCGGTCTTGCCCGTGAATTTTACGAGTCCTGCAAATTTACCCATAGTAGTAGTAGTTTTTTAAGGTTAGTATTAGTGTTGGTTTGTGCAATTGCCTAGAACAACATCGCGGTCAATCCGCTGAGGGTTGCGGCCTCTGCGGTACCAATGCCTGCCAGCAATAGTCCAGCGGCATAGACGATGACTTTAAGTACGATTACCCACCAAGGGTCGGACAGTTCGACTTTGGAGGCTGGGTCTTCGGCCAGTTTCTTGATTTGCTCGGTTGTGAGTTTGACTTTCATAGTTGTGGTAGTTTGCGGTTAATTTTCGATGCAAAGATACACACATATATATTGATAGCAACAAAACGTTGCCAACAAATGACATACAACCGAAGATTACCAAACGTTTACACGGTCAATTATTTTATATAATAATATATACGCCATATCTCTTTGCGGAAACGCTCGGAAATTTGACGGTATATTGCTGGGTATAGAACGATGTCTTTTGCGTGGTTGAGGTCGCGATGGATTGCCGTTCGGTCGACTTGAAAGATTGTTGCACAGTCGGTTTTGCGGTACTCGAAGTAGTTTACCAAGACGAATACTGCGGCTATGCGCTGCATACGTGACGCTTTTTCGGGTTCACGTTTCCAATACTGACGTGAATAGAGCCTGACTTTTAGGTCAATCACGTCTTTCGGCGGATAGGACGGTGAGCCCCCCCCCCCCATAAGCTTTTGAAAATCAATAGTTTGCATAATCTTTTTCGTTTAGTAAGCGGGAGCAAATATACACAAATTTTCGGAAGAGTAAAGGGTATAGGGTAAAAAATTTTCGGCGGCGGATAGTCGAACTAAAATTTTTATTAATAGAAGTAACGATTTATTCCTTAATTATTAATTGACGACATAAAACATTGACATTATACCCTTTACCCTATACTTTCACAACGTCGGTCTCAAAATGGAGGCTGAGATTGTACCTTTGCACCGAAAATTTCAAAACAAACAATACCATGAGTGAACGTAGTTACAAAAAGTACAGCGATTATTCGCTGGAAATGATGTCCGAGGAGGCCAATATGACGGTTATCCGCGGCAAAGGCCTGCTGAACGTGCAGGAAAGTAGATTTACATTTGTGCAGAACGCACCTCGCGGCCCTCGGTCGGTCGAGGTCGGCAGAACTGCACATTGTCGGTTTGTCCGCCGCCCCGACGGGTTGTATACTGCGACACTCCGTTTCAATGCAGGCGAGAAGAATTTATTGCCCGCGTTGATTGCGGAGGTTCGTGCGATAACCAAGCAGGCGCAAGCGGACAGGGAAATTCAAGAAAGAACCGCCAAGGAGGATGAGAAGGGAGGCGAGAAATGAGATTTGATGTTCCTATAGGCACACAGGTATTTATCAATAACAAGCATGTTGTCGCTGTCGAAGACTACTCACTTGGTGTAGGTTGTGTAGGTTGCGTATTAATAAGTACAGACTGTGAAGGTATATGTTGTCTAAGTAGGTCTCGAAATGATAAGCAAGATATACATTTTGAGTTAGTCAAAGAAGGAGGCGACAATGAGAATTGATATCCCTTTGGGTGTTCCCTTTAGATTTGATGACCATAAAGTTGTCGCTGTTACGGCACATTCAGGCGAGTGTGATGGTTGTTTTTTGAGAACGCGTAAAGACTTGAGTTTAAGCTGTAGCAGTATTGCGTGTACAGGTGAACAAAGACTGGACAAAACAAGTATAAAATTCCTCGAGATAAAGGAGGAGGTCGAAGAATGAAAGAGTATATTGAGGTTGGCGAATACGGTTGTTATGGTAACAATATATACCGCTGTGTCGAAGATAAAGTTGGCAATGGCTGTAATATCTGCGACCTGCGGAAGGAAGTTATGAAGATAACCGACAAAGACGGTCTCACGGTCTGCGACGTCATACGTTGCGGCGAGAGCAACAGGGTTGATAAAAAGAATGTCTATTTCGTCAAGAAGTGGACCAGATACAAAAAATAGTAGCGATGATTAAGAACAGGCATATATATACGCTTTCCATAGAGGATTGCCCGATGAAGTTTGACAATTGCATTGGTTGTCCCTTCTATTGCGGCGTAACCATATCTATACACGAACCCTGCGGTGCCGCCGTGATATGTGGCTGGAGCAAGGAGTACCAGAAGAAACTAGAACAATCTAACCTTACGTTTAACAAATAACAAGCACAATGACACACAGAGACTTGAACCGCGCTGCCGACGCGGTGGAACAAATCACGGCTGAGACTGTTTCTGTTATCGTTGCCATAAAGAAGGGCAACGGACAGATAGTAATTCACAATATTGGTGACCTCGAAGGGCGCCATGAGATTTACAAGATAATGGGCCTTACAAACCTGCATATGAGTGGCCGTATAACCATGAATTCATTCAAGGAGGACCAGCAATGAAGTTTAGCTTTTTCAAAAGCCCCAAGGCCCAGATTGGTGAGGAATGCACCTACGAGAAGTATCTAGAAGTGAGCAATACAAAAGCTTTGCTCCAGCTTTGCAATGACATCGCCGCCGAAAAGGACAGCGAAAAGCGAGCAGAACTGAAGAAAAAACTGCCCGTCATAACATGGCAAGCGTATTTCCCCGGCAAGCGTTTGAACAAGGAGGCTTACCCTAGCGGCTTGTTTATGCTCGACCTCGACCACGTGGAGAACCCCAGCAGCCTATATGCAAAGAAGATTGCCAGCAGGCTCAAGGAGTTGGGTATCGTCTATGTCGGTCTCACGGCTAGCCGTCACGGTTTGCGTATCGTTGCAAAATGCTTGCCGACGCTGCACAGCATTGAAGAGTGTCAACGTTGGCTTGCGTCGAACCTCAAGGTTGACTATGACGGAGTTTGTAAAGACTTTGCCCGCTGTTCTTTCTTGGTGCACGACAGTTACACGTATTATATGGACGCGAAAGCCATTTGGCAAGACGAGCCTGCGGTTGGAACTGTCTATGCTGGCGGTGCTAACCCTGTGCAGGAAAACGCCGAAATGGCCGAAATGCTGCAGAACGCCGAAAACCCCACTAACGCCGCCGAGGACACCCAGCAGGCCACGGGTGTAGACCAGCGTGAGGGTCTTTTCGGCGGCAGCGACACTTACAAAGGAGTGCCATACGAGCAGATTGCCAAAGAATGGATGGAGGCCACAGGCGGCGAACCTACACAAGGCGAGAGGAACACAAGGGTATTCCAGCTGGCATTGAGAATGCGCTACATCACCGACTTCAACGAGGCCACGCTGGCGCGTGTGCTGCCTGACTACGGCATGAGTAGGTCGGAAGTGGCACAGATTGCGCACTCGGCACTCGGCATGAGCAGAGCTGGCAATATGCCCCGAGACCTCGAAGACGTGCTGAAGAACATCGACAAGCGCATTAAACTCGGTGAGGGCAAAGACGATGAACAAGTTCCCGACATCATCACCGACGCGTACAAGCTGCCGATAATGCCGCCTATCATCAAGGAGTGGGTGGACAATGCGCCCGAAGACTTCAAGGCCGCTGTCGCCTTGTGCCAACTGCCTATACTCGGCACATTGGCCAGCAGACTGCGCGGCAAGTATCTTGACGGCAAAATACATTCGCCCTCGTTCCTTGTCAGCCTCGAGGCTGCACAGGCTAGCGGTAAGAGCTTTATGGTACAAATGGCCGAAAGCGAGCTGGCACAGATAATTGAACACGATGAGGAGGAACGCGCCAAAGAGCGTGAATACAGCGAGAAGGCAGCAGAAATGAAAATGCTCAACATTAAGGTGACGGTCGAAAACAAGGATGAAATCCTCGGTACCAAGCCGAAGAGCATAGTGCGCTACGTGCCTGCCACCATGTCGACGACCAAGTTGTTGATGCGAATGGCTAACGCCCAAGGCCTGCATTTGTTTGCTCTGGCCGAAGAGGTTGACACCGTGGTGAAAGCCTTCAAGCGTGGTTTCTCGTCGTACAGCGACTTACTGCGTGTGGCCTTCGACAATGGCTTGTACGGCCAAGATTATGCAAGCGACAACTCGTTCAGCGGTACACTTCGCTTGTACTACAACATGCTGTGCAGCGGCACGCCGAAGGCCATGCGGAGAATGTATCCCGACGTGGAAGACGGCACAACCAGCCGTGTGCTGTTCGTGACGCTTCCCGACCAATTCGGAAAGCCGTTGCCCGTGTGGCTGCCCTTCACGGAGGAACAGCAGCAGAATATTGACATCAACCTTGTGCGACTGAACGAGATAAGCATACAAGGCAACGACGTAATGCCCGAACACGAGATGAATATGGCGTTCCTCAATAAGGCGCTCGACGCGTGGTTGGTGGCACAGAAACAGGAGGCTGTACGCACCAATGACAGAACGCGCGACATATTTTGCAGACGTGCGGCCGTGGTTGGCTTCCGTGCTGGCCTCATAGCCTACTATCTGTGGGAAGAGGGAAAATCGCGGTCTGTGAAGAACCGCACGTGCAAGTTCGCCATATGGGTGGCCAACAGCATGCTGAACCAGCACCTGCTGCGATTCAACATCAAAGCTACGCACAGCAATGTCAATCAGTGGGAGGAAGCCTACAATAAACTCCCCGACGAGTTTACGCGAGACGACGCTGAAAAGGTGTTGCGTGAGTTGGGTGTGGAGAGTTCTGTCAAGTATGTGCTGTACAAGTGGCGACTTGGCAATATCATCGAAGAGACACAAAAAGGCCGAACAGCGAGCGGCCAGAAAGCCTCGCTCAAATTCAAAAAAATACATTAGTTATGGAAATTATCGGAAAAGTTAAGAAGGTTTGCCCCCTTATTCAGGGAGAGACTGTTGCGGGTGTCTGGAGTAAGCGTGATGTCGTTGTTGCGACTGCTGGCGACGATTCTCACGATGTTGCTGTCACGTTCTTTGGTGAGCGCCGTGTTGACAAGCTGCGTGATGTCAAAGAGGGTGATATGGTGCAAGTGTTTGCTACGGTGAAAAGCCGTTGTGTAGACGACCAATGTGACAAGTGGTACACGACTGTTGACGCCAGCACCATAGTCGTGCTGCAACGTCAGCAGCAACAGCCGCAACCTCCCGTTGATTGAATGTGTTTTTGTTTTGATTTGGAGCCTGTGCCGTCTTGGTGCAGGCTTTTTTTATGGCAGCCGCCCCGCTGCGCCTGCGGCTAAGAATGAGAAATAATGAGGCGTATAGGGTATAGGGTATAATGCGAGTGCAGACACACAGAGGCAGGAACATTTTTTTGAAGACCGCTACCGCGACAGCGCGCCTTGCTTGTCGGCGCGCAATATGCCCCCCGTTTTTTTTTAAATAATATTCTTTTGTACCTTTGAGGCGAGACTTCGCCGTCAGATTGCGTTTGCATTTATTGCTTGCGGTGCATTTATAATGGCGCTGCGAAGCAGCGCCTGCAGGTCGCGGTAGTCGGCGCAGCGGATGGCGGTTATCTTGACGGGGTACATTCAGATGTTTATTTCGTGAACCTGACCGTCGTCGACGAGGGTGAACGTCTGGGTGTTGGCGGCTTTGCTGCGTTGGTAGTGGATGATGTAGGTGGTGTTGGCGTAGCGGTAGCGTATGGTGAAGTAGGGCCAATCTGTTGGGACGTGCGGGTGGAGGGTGAGCTGGTCGCCGTGCAGATGGAAGCCGAGGATGTCCTCGATGCCGGTCTTGTAGGCCCACGAGGCGGAGCCTGTGTACCAAGTCCAGCCACCGCGGCCGGGGTGTTGCGGGTTGGAGTATATGTCGGCGGCGATGCAGTAGGGCTCGACTTTGTATTTGAGGACGTCGGCAAGCGAGTTGGTGCGGTGCACGGGGTTGATGATGGAGTAGAGGTAGTAGGCCATATCGTAGCGACCCTCTTTGAGCTGGGCCATTATGTACCACATGGCACCGTGGGTGTACTGGCCGCCGTTCTCGCGGACACCGACGGGGTAGTTGGCGATATAGCCCGGCGAGGGCTGCGAGTCTTTGAAGGCAGGGGTGAGGAGCTGGATGATCTCGTGCTCGCGGTTGACGAGTCGGCGGTCGGTCTCGCGGAAGACAGAGGTCTTCTGCTCTGGGGTGGCAACATCGGTGAGGATGCTCCAGGCCTGCGAGATGAGGTCGATCTGGCATTCGGTGTTGTTGCGCGAGCCCATTGGGTCGCCGTTGTCGAAGTAGGCGCGCAGGAACCATGCGCCGTCCCATGCGGAGGTCTGTATGGCTGCAATGAGTTCCTTCCTGGCGGCGGCGAGTTGTTCGCAGTAGGAGAGGTCGGCCCCGGGCAGCATCTGGGTGAGCTGTTCCATTTTGGGCAGCAGGTCGGCGAGGAAGAAGGCCACCCATACGCTCTCGCCCTTGCCCTGGGCGCCAACGGCGGACATGCCGTCGTTCCAGTCGCCGCAACCCATGAGAGGCAGGCCGTGGGAGCCGATGCGTGAGAGCGAACGGTCGATGGAGCGGCGCAGGTGCTCGTAGAGTGTGGCCGACTCGGCAGAGGTGGTGTAGTTGACGCCACGCTCTTTCTCGTCGGGCTTCAGCTGGTCGGCCTGGCAGAAGGGCACCTGCTCGGTGAGGATGGAGGTGTCGCCGGTGACGGTGACGTACTGGTAGGTGACGAAGGGCAGCCAGAGGTAGTCGTCGGAGAAGGTGGTGCGTGCGCCGAGGTGCAGGCTTTCGTGCCACCAGTGCAGCACGTCGCCCTGGGCGAACTGGTGTGCCGCGTGGTCGAGTATCTGGCGACGGGCATAGGCAGGGTCGCTGTAGAGGATGGACATTACGTCCTGCAGCTGGTCGCGGAAGCCCGTGGCACCGCCGACCTGGTAGAAGCCTGCGCGTGCGTATAGGCGCGACGAGTAGACCTGGTAGAGGTACCAGCGGTTGAGCATATAGTTGAGCGAACGGTCGGGGGTGTCGACCTGGATATGGGAGAGGCGCTCGTCCCAGAAGTCGACGACGCGCTGGAACTCACTGTTGATAGTGTTTAGTGTTAAGTGTTCAGTGTTTAGTTCGTTGACTGCGATCACAAAGGCCAGCTCTTTCTCGCCCGAGGCGGGGATGTCGAGGGTGAGGCCGAGGCGTTTGCGGTTGGGGTAGTTGAGCGAGATGTCGGTGAGCGGCTCGGTAGCGGTGAGGAGCACCGTCTGGTCGTGGTATATCGGGTGGTAGACGTTGCGGACACGCAGGGTGTTGGTGGCCTCGTCCCATTCGGAGTATAGGAAGCGGGCGGTCTTTTCCTCGGTGTCGCCGAGAACGAGCTTGTAGACCATGTCGAGCTGCAGCTGCTGCGGGGTGTCGAGTTTGTTCTGCAGTTTGAGCTGGTAGTATTTCTCCATCTTGTCTGTCGCCACGAAGACGCGGACGTTGACACGCAGGTCGTCGTAGTCGGCGTCGAAGGCCGACCAGCCCTGCGAGTGGCGGGCTGTGGCGGGCACGAACTGGTGGCGGTTGATGAGGAGCATCTCGGTGGCGGTGTCGCGCACTATGTCGTTGCTCCAGCCTGTGAGTTTGAACTGCTGTGCGTTGTGGGCGAAGGTGAAGCCTGCCATCGTGGAGCTGACCACGCATCCGAAATGGGGATTGGCCAGAACGTTCACCCACGGCATCGGGGTGTTGGTGTTGGTGACCACGTAGTCGCAGCCGTTGTTGTCGAAGCCGCCGTACTGGTTGTAGTATTCCAGCGAGCTCCATACGCGGAATTCGCGTTTGGGCTGCAGTATGGGGTACTCAATCTTGTCTTGGTAGATCTGGTTGATTGCCTCCAGCTGCTGGAGCTGCTGCTCGAGGGTGAGACCGTTGGTGGTGTTGAAGGTGAGGCGTGCCACCACACGCAGCAGCGTGCGCTCGTCGTCGGAGAGGTCGTTGCCGTCGAGGACGAAGACCTTGCCGGCGTCGTTGTGCGAAGCCCAGAGGTGCTCGGTGTCGGCCATGTTGCGTATGAATCGCGTGAGGCTCTCGTGGTCGCTGTTCCCATCGTTGGCTCCACTGCGGTCGCCTTCGATGGGGACATCGTTTATTATCACCAGGTCGAGCACGAGTCCATGGACTTTGTAGTATTCAAAAGCGCGGAGCATCTCTTTGGCGAAGCCCGAGCGCGCCATGCTGTCGATCTCCATGAGCACTATGGCGAAGTCGCCGCTGATGCCGAAACGCCACAGGCCGCTCTGCGAGAGACGGTTCTTGGCCAGGAGCTCATGGCGGTGGTTGCCGAGGGTGGCTGTCTGTGCGATATACTTTGAGAAGTTGTTGTAGAGCCGCATGTGTACACCTTTCAGGGTGGAGAGGGCGGTGCGCATGTTGTTGAACACCGAGGCGGTCTCGAAGGCGTAGTTGACATCCATCGGGCTCTGATACTGCTCCGTAATCTGCAGCAGGTTGTCCTTGCTCTTGCCGAAGCCTGTGATAAGGTAGGCCTCCACCTGTTTGCCGGCGGCTATATGTATGCGGCGGCGCATAGAGGCTATGGGGTCGAGGGTGGTGCCTACGGTGGCGGTGAGGGTGCGGCGGTTCTCGATGATGTCGGCGTGACGCAGGCTGCCGCCGCGACCGAGGAACTTCAGGCGCGAGGTCTCGTACTCTACGAGGTTGTCGCCTTCCGAAGTCCACAGTTTGTGCAGCGCGAAGTGGCGTATGCCGTTGGCGGCGGGACGGTTGAAGACCAGCGTCTCGTGCTCGGCGTCGTACTCGCTGTGTATCTTCATGCTGTTGAACACGCGGTGGCTCTCGTCCTCGCCGCGCGGGGCCAGCACTATCTCGGCATAGGTGGTGAGCTCGAGGTCGACATCCTCCGAGGTGCTGTTGGTGAAGGTGTAGCGTCGTATCTCGGCGTTCTGGTCCTTGAGGACGGTGATGTCGGTGCAGGTCTCAATGCCGTTGTCGCTGCGCAGGAAACGTATCTTGTCGCTGGCGAAGCTTACGCGGTAGCCTTCGGGCATCGTGTCGAGCGGGGCATAGGTTGCCGACCATAGGTAGTCGGTCTTGAGGTTACGGATGAAGAGGTAGTTGCCGTAGTGGTCCGACGAAATCTTGCGGTAGCGGTTGATGAGTATGTTCTTGTAGCGCGAGAAGCCGCTGCCGCGGTCGTTGAGGAGCACGGTGTAGTGGCCGTTGCTCACCACGCCTATCTCCGGCACGTTGGCAATGCCGTCGAAGTCGCGTGCGTCGCTCTCGGTCTGCACCTTGCTGTATTGGTAACGTTTGTACTGTGTCACCTTGAGGTCGATGTAGGGCTTCACCTGTGCTTTCTCCTTGAGCAACGTCTCCATCGACCGCATCGTGGGCTCCTGCATGAAGTAGCGCTGCAGGCAGTGGTCGCCGAGGTAGTTGGCCAGCGAGGCCAGTATCATACCCTGGTGGTGGGCGTAGTGGGCGCGCACCGGCACATGGTCCTCTTCGTCGTAGCTCTCGAAGAAGCCGAAGGCATCGTACATGTTGAGCCGCTTGAAGTTCTGAATGTTATCGTATACGGCGCGGTCGTCGAAGCCTATGGTCATCAGCGAGCTGTAGGGCGACAGGACGATGCGGTCGGGAGTGGTGTTCTGGAACTTGAGGTACGGCACGCCGAAAGCGTGGTATTTGTAGTTCTGTGCGTCGTCGAGCTCGTTGTAGGCCGTCTCCGAGATGCCCCAGGGCAGCCCCTTGGCGGCATTGCGAATGAAAGCCCGCTGGGCGCGTATGGCGAAACTGTAGGTCTCGTCCATCAGGGTGTGCTTGTAGGTGGGCAGGAAGATGAGGGGCATGAAGTACTCGAACAGCGTGCCGTACCACGACGCAACGCCTTTGTAGCCCTTGTACTGCACCAGGGTCTTGTCGAGGCAGAACCAGTGCTTGTAGGGGGCGTCGCCCTGCGAGATGGTCATAAAGCTCGTCAGGCGGGCCTCCGAGGCGAAGTTGTTGTAGTGGTAGGGCAGGAGCGAGTGGGCGCCATAGTCGTAGCCTATGCTGAAGACGTCGAGCTCGGGATTGTAGAGCTTGGTGAAGTCGGTCTCGTCGATGAGCCGTTCCACAGATGCCAACAGGCCGTCGGTGCCGTCGATACCTTTGAGGAATCCTTTTGCAACATAGAGACAGGCCACGAAGTTGCCCGAGTCGCAGGTGCTCACGAAGTAGTTGGGCAGCTTCTTCAACGTCTTCAGCTCGTACCAGTTGAAGAGGTGTCCGTTCCACTTCTCGAGCTGCTTCACGGTGTCGACGATATGCTCGAGGCGCTTCACAGCCTCGTTCTTGCTTATGAAGCCCAACTCGGCGGCGCTCACCACGGCGGTCAGCGAGTAGCCTATGTTGGTGGGCGAGGTCTTGTAGTCCTCCAGCGGCTCGCGGCCCAGCTGGTAGTTGTCGGGGATAAGCCAGTGGTTCTCCTCCTTAATCAGGCTGTCGAAGAAGTGCCAAGTGTCCTTGGCCAGGGTGCGCACCTCGTCGGTCTCTTTGGCGTTGAGGGCGTGCTTGTCCTGCGGGAACTTCTTGCCTAGCCAGTACATTAGGAATGGCGCGCCGCACCAGGTGACTATGCAGAAGCCTGCGGCACCCCATGCACCTATGCCCACATGGCCCAGGATGGCCAGGCAGAGCACCGCCGCCGCGGCCACGTAGTTGAACCAGAACTTGCCTATATAGTCGCCCAGGGTGCCCTTGGTGCTCTTGGCGGCCTCGTCGCTGGTGATCCAGGCCAGCAGGTCGCGGTGGCTCACCCACATGCGGTAGCAGGCCCTCACGGCGGCGTCGGTATACATCCACGCCTCCTTGGGCAGCAGCGCGAACTGCACCAGCGAGCGGTAGATGATCACCTTGAAGCCCCGCATCAGGGTCATATAGTAGCGGTAGCGCTTGCCGAAGCGCGGCAGGGTGGTTATCTGTCCTATGATGAAGAAGACGATGGGGCTGGCAACGGCCAGCAGGGCCACCAGCACGAACCAAGAAGGTGAAAGGTTAAAGGTGAGAGGTGAAAGAGTGAGCAGGTAGCCTGCAAGTATCAGCACCATGAGGCCGAGGCTCAGCATCGAGCGGCGCAGGTTGTCGAATATCTTCCACTTGCCTATGGTGTTCACCTGGTTCTTCACCGTCTCGCCCTTCTCGTTCTTCACCTTGCCCTTCAGCCAGCCTATGATCTGCCAGTCGCCGCGTGTCCAGCGGTGGTGGCGCTTGGCGTCGTCGATATAGTTCGAGGGGTTGTCGTCGAAGAGCTCTATGTCGTTGATGAGGCCGCAGCGGATATGGCAGCCCTCAATCAGGTCGTGACTCAGGATGAGGTTCTCGGGGAAGGTGCCTTTG
>ERZ808032.74-NODE-74-length-14916-cov-3.903295_pt1 | contig 14916 bp, 15 predicted proteins | sample MGYA00380187_ERZ808032 | MGnify/ENA primary metagenome ERZ808032 (study PRJEB31490, sample SAMN06133378) | cow dung metagenome | isolation source: M10 | host: cow | place: China: Chengdu | collected 2015-05 ...
GACTACTTCCGCGTCCTGTTTGAAAACTGGCCCGATCCGGAACCCATTTACCAGTACCAGATCGTCAGCCTCCCGGCAATCACCACCTCCGGCGCTGCTATGGAAGCCGCAGAATAACAGAGATTTATGATGAATACCAATTTTGAAAACACCAACGGATTGGATGACACCGTGTCAAACCATGTGACGACGGCGCGCGATGTTGCAATCATGTCCCGTGCGCTGATTGCACACCCCAAAATCCTGGAGTATAGCTCCATTTGGATGGATACCATCCGAGACGGCAGCTTCGGACTTACCAATACCAATCGCTTGGTGCGGTTTTATCCGGGATGCACGGGGCTGAAGACCGGCTCTACCTCCAAGGCGAAATTTTGCATCAGTGCCACGGCGAAGCGTGATAATATGCAGCTGATTGCTGTAATTATGGCAGCACCAGATTCGAAAACTAGGTTTAAAGATGCAACGTCTCTTTTGAATCAAGGTTTTGGAATGTGTAGTTTATATAAAGATAAAGTTTATAGTGATATAAATGATTTGTTGAAAGAAAATATTTTACTGCAAAAATTTCCATCTGTTACAAGAAATAATTTTAATGAATTTTTAAAATTGGAAGATAATAATAAGGTCTTTAAGGAAAAAAGCACACCTGATCTAGCGATAAGAAATGATATAGAGAATTTGTAAGGTGAAAAGAAAATCAGGTTTTTGACCAGTTCTTTTTCGGACACGAATGACAAACAAAAATCCGTTCTCGTAAGAGAGCGGATTTTTCTTTGTATTATTCATTCTTCTTCATTCATTATTCATTATGATTTAGACGATTGTCTAGATTATTCGGTTTTTATTCTATTGAATTTTGTCAAAAAATATACTATAATAAATTCAAACATATTTTTAATCTCGCAAATGAATGGATAGAGGAGATATATTAATATGATAGTAACGATTTTGTCGCATATTGTTGCGGCTTTATATCTTCAAAAACAAAAATATAAAAAATTAGTTACGGCTTGTTTTTGGGGTGCATATGCAATTTTTGCTGCATGTATTATGGTATTTCAAGAAAATGTAATGTACGGATTTTTCAGTTTGCTTTTTATGCATGCTGTTATCTTTTTTATAACAACAATAGGTTCTTTAGGAGAAAAAACCTTTTTGTTTCTTACATACTCGAATTCATTTTGCATATGTATTGGAGCAAACTTGATTTTATCAGATCTTCTGAGTAACAATGCTCATATATCTGTTTATGGAATAGGAATAGTGGTATTAATGCATCTGTTTCTATACAAGATTTTGCTTCCGAGTTATCAAAAAGCCAGGGTGTTCTTTTCTTCTGGTTGGTGGAAACTTAATGTTATATTAGTTTTCTTTTTTATACAGTTCTTAAATCAATATGAAAATGAAAAGAAATATCATATTAATTGCTAAATTAATTGATAAATATGAATTTTCATCCCAAAACAAAATGGAGCGTGCCCTTACTGGAGAGATGATTAAGGATGTGTGCATCCCAATAAAGATAGATAGATTGGGTAGAATAATAAAGATAGGATATGAATGATTAAGAAAACCCTTTATTTTGGCAATCCTGCTTATTTGTCACTGAAGAATGCTCAATTGGTAATCAAATTGCCAGAAGTGGAGAAGAACGAGACCTTGCCAGAATCGTTCAAGGTACAGACGCAGGTAACTAAGCCGATAGAAGATATTGGGGTGGTTGTACTAGATAATCAGCGCATAACTATTACCACAGGGGCAATAGAGGCGTTGCTGGAGAATAATTGTGCCATAATCACTTGCGACCATCGCAGTATGCCAGTTGGATTGATGTTACCGCTTAGTGGCAATACCACCCAAAGCGAGCGTTTCCGTGACCAAATCAATGCGTCGTTACCATTGAAGAAACAATTGTGGCAACAAACCATACAGGCAAAGATAAGTAATCAGGCATATGTTTTGTCTTCTTGTCGGGGTACAGAAGTGGGGTGCTTGCGAGCATGGGCAAGGGATGTGCGTAGTGGAGACCCTGATAATTTCGAGGGTAGGGCAGCGGCATATTATTGGCGCAACTTGTTCGGGATGCACATTGACAACTTTACTCGTGACCGTGAAGGGGTGCCGCCTAACAATGCCCTCAATTATGGATATGCCATTTTGCGTGCCATTGTGGCACGTGCTTTGGTGTCCAGTGGCATGTTACCCACATTGGGCATACATCATCACAACAGATACAATGCCTATTGCCTTGCAGACGATATAATGGAACCTTATCGCCCGTATGTTGATGAATATGTCTATCAACTAATACAGAAGCATGGCTTGCCTCCTGAGGAGCTGCCAAAGGCATGGAAGGCAGAATTGTTGCTAATCCCAACTTTGGATGTTGTAATAGGAGGAAAGAAAAGTCCATTGATGGTTGGTGTTAGCCAAACAACGGCCTCGCTCTACAAGTGTTTCAGTGGTGAGATGCGCAAGGTGGCATATCCCGAGAGATAGACAGAAAGGAGGTATTATGGAACGTTTCAGTAAATATCGAGTTATGTGGGTACTTGTATTTTTTGACCTTCCAACGGAAACGAAACGTGACCAAAAGGCGGCTGCTAAATTTCGCAAGGATTTGCAGCGTGATGGTTTTACCATGTTTCAATTCTCTATTTATATGAGGCATTGTGCCAGTTGCGAAAATGCAGAGGCACACGTGCGTCGTGTTAAGACAATGTTGCCTGAGTTTGGGAAAGTAGGTATAATGACAATAACTGACAAGCAGTTTGGAAGTATGCTTTTGTATCATGGACAAAAGACAATGCCAAATTTTGCTGATGGTGTTCAGTTGGAGTTGTTCTAATCTCCCCTCGTATGTAGATTATAAAAATAGGATGGTGCTTTTCACGGCGACCATCCTATCTGTAAGGCAAAAACCGAATGTTTTTTCTTTTCTAATATCTTGTGTAAACAATTGTCTTATAGGTAGTTCTTAAGACTATATTGTTTTTGCCAATGCAAAGATACTAATTCGAAAGCAATTCACAACAGGCCATAAGCCCGCCAACGTTGCGCGATGATTGTTTTTGGACTTGCAAAGTTACATATAATTCGTTGAATTGAGAAATTTGGGGCAAAATAATTGGCAGACAGGGGTTTTGTGAAATTCTGATTTTTGGAGGAATGCCAGCAAAAACCAACGTAATGCCAAGTTATTCCAAAGCTGAGTAACCTATCCGTTACCACATGAAACCGATGGAAGAATACGGAAGTTCAGCAATGTAAACTATTGCATTACAGATGTTTTTGAGAATTGTTCCTAAAAAAATGACGGGTTACGGTTAATGTTCATCTATTACCGTTTCTTTTGCGATGTTCCGACATATTTTGCGTAACGGCTCATAACTCTACTGAAAGTATTTTTGAACCTAAAAAAAAGTAGCAGTTATGAAGAGTACATTTTCAACTATCTTCTACCTGAAAAGACAGGCAGCAAGAAAAGACGGAACAGTACCCGTAATGGGTAGAATCACAGTAGATGGAACGCAAACGCAGTTCAGTTGCAAGATTACTATTGACCCAAAGGTATGGGATACAAAAAGTGGTCGTGCAATTGGACGAAGTGCAGCCGCAATTGAAGCAAACCGTATGCTTGACAATATGCGTGTGAGCATCAACAAGCACTACCGTGAGATTATGGACAGGGATAACTATGTTACTGCCGAAAAAGTGAAGAATGCCTTTCTCGGTTTGGAACATCGTTGCCATACACTGATGCAAGTCTTCAAACAACACAATGAAGACTACAAGAAACAATATGAAGCGGGCTTGAAATCAAAGTCCAGCTATATGAAGTATGTGAATGTCTATCAGCATTTGGAAGATTTTCTCTATCAGCGTTATCATATAAAGGACATTGCATTGAAAGAACTGACACCTGCTTTCATTACCGATTTTGATATGTTCCTCAGAACAGAAAAACATTGTTGCAACAACACTGTTTGGATTTACACCTGCCCACTCCGTACAATGGTTTCAATAGCTATCAACAACGAATGGCTGACACGAGATCCGTTCCGTGAATATGAAATTAAAAAGGAAGAGACAACACGAGGTTTCCTTACCAAAGATGAAATCCGCCAACTGATGGACGGGAAATTAAAGAATGCCAAGCAGGAACTGTATCGTGATTTGTTCGTGTTCTGCATCTTCACGGGATTGAGTTTCTCGGATATGCGTAACTTGTCGGAAGAGAACATCCGCACCTATTTTGATGAACACCTTTGGATAAGCATCAATCGACAAAAGACAGGAGTACAATCCAATATCCGCTTGCTGGATATTCCAAAGAAGATTTTGGAAAAGTATCGTGGACTCCGTGAAGACGGCAAGATTTTCAGCGTACCTCATTACATGACTTGTCTGTACGGCATTCGTGCCGTAGCCAAGCGATGCGGGATCACCAAGCACCTTACCTGGCACATGAGCCGCCATACAATGGCAACTGAAATCTGTTTAACCAATGGCGTGCCCATTGAAACAGTTAGTTCTATCCTCGGACACAAGAACATTACCACTACACAGATTTACGCCAAAATTACAAAAGAGAAACTCAATCAGGATATGGAAAACCTATCTACACGATTGGGAAATATCGAAGAGTATGTTGCTAATGCTTTATAGAAGGAGGTTGCTATGAAACGGAACATCATAAAAATAGAGAGTAAAGCGGTAATCGTTACCACTGCCCCGACAGGTAACTATATAGATAACGAATTGGGTAACGGAATATGGATGACGGTATGGGAAATTGCTGAGGTATTCAATGTAAGCGGTACGGCTGTTGTCAGTGCTATAAAGGCTATCCGAAAGGCTGATATACTCAACGATTACGAAGTTTGCAAGTATATCTGTTTGGACAATGGAAATACAGCAGATGTTTATTCATTGGAAATGATAATTCCCATTGCGTTCCGACTGAATACCTATTACACCGACATCTTCCGCAAGTGGATTGTAAGTAAGGTGTATGAGAAGAAAACATCTGAACGGCAATTCTACATACATATTCCTAACGGTGGTTATAGTTGCTGAGTAGCAACCAACGAAAGACGGACAATCTCGCATTTGGGATTGTCCGTCTTTCGTTTTAGGTAGTATTATGGTTAATCGGTTTCTTGTAATTGTCCGCCAAAAGTTTTTGAACATCCTGTTCCCGATAAAGCACCTTACCGCCTAAATGAATATAAGGTAAGGTCATAGCATTTCTATATTCCTGCAAGGTACGGCGGCTTACCTTCATTATCTGCGACACCTCCTTGTCTGTCAAATATCGGTTACCGTCCATCAATGGGCGGTGTTCACGGATTATCGTGCCCATCTTCTTGTTGCACTCCTTCATAGTGTAGTAGATGGAGGCAATAGGCTCATCATCCAATGTCAATACTTTCTTGTTCATCATTCTACTTTGGATTTAGTGGTTTGTAAATTCTTACTTGGGAAACATAGTCTTTACCAATGGCAATAGTCTTACAACCTCTTCGGGAGAATAGTAAAACTTGCGGTTGATTTGGGTGTACCCAATCAGACGGTTATCCCTCATGGTCTGCAATGTGCGTGGACTGATGCGGAGCTGTAAGCAGACCTCCTGACCGTCCAGCCATTGTGCCAACCGTTTCTCATTACACTTGTGTTGCAGGGTGTAAACCTTCTCTGTCAGCGACCTCATCTCCGTGAGCATCGCTTCAAATGTCTTTTTCTCAATAGTTACTACTTCCATACGCGATAAAATTTGTTTGCTGCAAAAGTAGCCTGCAATATGCTGATTCTGCGTTTTTCTCACCCTTGTTGCCGTATCTGGCACACTTGACGGTGCAACAGCCGGACAAATTCAAGAAAATCTTCCGTGAGTCATTAGTGAGTTGTTAAACGCCCTTTTGGAAATCCCCGAAATTCGCATCAGAAACGAAAAACAAGAGCATGATATGGAAGTAATTCAGATGGAAAGTACAGCCTACAAGGAGCTGATGGAAAAGATAGACGGCATTGCCGCTTATGTCCGCAAGAGTGAGAAACGAATGAGTGAAGAGAATGCTGAAATACTTCTTGACAATGAACAGGTAGCCGCACTCTTGCAGATAAGCAAACGCACCCTGCAACGACTCCGCAGCGAGAAGAAAATCAGCTACTACATGGTTCGTGGCAACTGCCGCTACTCCTTGTCAGAGGTTGAGCGAATGGTAAGAAGCAGTATTGTGTTCTGTGACCCGAAACGTCTGGAAGAGTTCAAGCAGAACTATATGATGCGAACGGGAAAAAGAATACCCACAATGAAAAAACTTTGAACTTATGGATGCACTGGATAAGAGAACATTCGAGATGTGGGTGCGTGAAATTACCACCCGTCTTGACCGTCAGGACAAACTGATAGCGATGCTTGCCCGCAAGGAGTACGAGAAGGACAATTCCGATGTGATGGAAATTCCGCTTGTGGATGGTGAAAGGCTGCTTGACAATCAGGACTTGTGTATGCTTCTGCAATTCAGCAAGCGCTCCCTGCAACGCTACCGTAGCATGAAGATACTGCCCTATATAAGAATAGGCAGAAAGAGTTACTACAAGGTGTCTGACGTGCGGGAGTTCATCAAGGAACACGGAGAGATTTTCAGAAAAGGAGATGCAGTGTTTTACGAAACCTGCCTTCATAAACTAACCAAATAACAAATTCAAAAAACAATGGAACAGAAAAAGAAAGAAAAGGACGTGCTGATTGTCCGTGATGAGAAGACGGGCGAAATCAGTGTGGTAGCCGGACTTGACAAGGACGGCAATCCGAAACGCACTCCCGCCAAGGCGGAGAATGCACAGGACTTCTTGCAGTTCGACAGACACGGCGATGTGCTGGACAACTTCTTCAAGAATTTCGTCCGGCAGTGCAAGGAACCCAGCCGCTTCGGTTTTTACCGTGTGGCGGCAGACCAGGCGGAACACCTTATCGGCGTAATGAAAGAGCTGCTGAAGAATCCCGAAGCGAACAAGGAACTGCTTGCACCGCACAAGGTCGATATTTCGGAGTACGAAAACAAGGTCAAGGCAGAGCAGGCAAAAAGTGTAGAACCTCAAAACAAAGAAGAAATGAAAAAGGAAAACGAAGAGAAACAGGAACAAGCCCAGCCCGAGGGCAAGCGTAAGGGCTACCAGCCCATTGACGAGAGTAAGATCAATTGGCAACAGTTGGAAGAGCGTTGGGGCATCCGCCGTGACGATTTGGAGAAGTCTGGTGACTTGGAGAAGATGCTCAACTACGGCAAGTCCAACTTGGTAACGGTAACACCCACTTTCGGTGACGAGAAGTTTGAGACGGCAGCCCGACTATCATTCAAGCAACAGGAGGACGGCAGTGTCCGCCTTGTTCCCCACCTCATTCAGAAGGAAGCCAACCTGAAAGAGGAGTTCAAAGGCTATAAGTTCAGTGCCGAGGATGCAAGGAACCTCCGTGAAACGGGTAACATGGGACGTGTCGCCGACTTGGTGGACAAGAGTACGGGAGAGATTATCCCTTCATACGTGAGCATCGACCGACAGACCAACGAAATCACGAGCATTCCCGTGAGCCGTATCAAGTGGAAAGATACCATCGGCAACACGAAGTTGAGTCAGCCCGAAATGGATTTACTGAAAACGGGAGCACCACTCATAGACAAGGAAATCCAGCTCTCCAACGGTCGCAAGTTCAAAGCCACCTTGCAGGTGAATGTCGAGCAGAGAGGTATCGAGTTCGTTCCCAAAGGGCAAAGCGTCAGGCAGTCCGTGGGCGACAACCGACAACAGCAGGGAGAAAAGCGTGATACCGAAAAGAAACAGGAGACAGCCGAAGAGAAGTTGGAACGAAACAAGAAGAACTGGTTGAAGAACGGTGAGATAAAACCTATCGAGAAATGGAAGAATGTCGAGTTCAATGACCAGCAGAAAGCCGACTATGTAGCCGGAAAGACCGTCAAACTTGAAAAGGTCGTTGATGCACAGGGTAAGGAAGCCACGATGTACCTGAAGTTCAATCGTGAGGCAGGTCGCCCGTATGTCTATAACAACAATCCCGACACTGCACAGAAGGTCGCACCGTCCAACGAGAGCCGCACGCAGATTGCCGTGAACAACGAGGGCAAGACCAACGAAGCAACTAAGCACGTAAAAGAGCCTTTGAAGCAAGGACAGACTGCACCTGACGACAAGAAACAGCAACAGGAGCAGAAACAGGGAGAGTAGCAACAGCCCAAGCGAAGCAAGGGCGTGAAGATGTAATCCCGACCACCACTAAATCCAAAAGTAGAATCGTAAAACGAAAAGAAAAAAGACAATGAAGACAATCATAGCAGAAAAGCCATCCGTGGCAAGAGAGATAGCCCGCATCGTAGGGGCAACTGAAAGAGAGGAAGGTTACTTCACCGGTAACGGCTACAACGTCACTTGGGCATTCGGGCATTTGGTACAGCCTGCCCTGCCCGAAGGATATGGTATCAGAGGCTTCCACCCTGAGAACCTGCCCATCATACCACAGGTGTTTACCCTTGTTCCCCGACAGGTCAAGACCGAAAAGGGCTATAAGACCGATGCCGGAGTAATGAAACAGATTAAGGTCATCACCCGTCTGTTCAGCGAGAGCGACAGGATTATCGTGGCTACCGATGCCGGACGTGAAGGAGAGTTAATCTTCCGTTATTTGTATGAGTACATCGGTTGTGCCACACCCTTTGACCGTCTTTGGATCAGTTCGCTTACCGACAAAGCTATCCGTGAGGGATTGAAGAACCTTGAATGCGGTAGCAAGTATGATAACCTGTACTATGCCGCCAAAGCACGTAGCGAAGCCGACTGGCTGGTAGGCATCAATGCAACGCAAGCTATCACGCTTGCCGCAGGTCGTGGCACCTATTCACTCGGCAGAGTGCAGACTCCTACACTTGCTATGGTGTGCAAGCGTTTCTGGGAGAACAAGCGTTTCACTCCCGAAACCTTCCATCAATTGCATTTCGGTACGGAGCATAAGGACGGTACAGTCGTGAAGTTCGACTCCGATGAGAAATACAAGGACAAGGCTGTTGCGGAGGAACTATATAATAAGGTTAAGGGAACAAGCAGTGCCACCCTTACAAAAGTAGTCCGTAAGGAGAAAACGGAAGACACACCGTTACTCTATGACCTTACCACTCTTCAGAAGGATGCGAACAGCAAGCACGGCTTCACGGCTGAACAGACACTTGCCATTGCCCAAAAACTCTATGAAGCGAAGCTCATCACCTATCCGAGAACGGGAAGCCGTTATATTTCGGAAGATGTCTTTGCCGAGATACCGAAACTGTTGCAGACCTTGAAGAACCGTCCGGTGTGGAGTCTCTATGCACTCTCCATCAAGAAACCGACACGCCGTAGCGTGGACGGCTCAAAGGTTACGGACCATCACGCCATTATCATCACAGGTGAATTGCCCAAGCATATGTCCAATGAGGATATGACCATCTACGATATGATTGTCGGTCGCATGCTGGAAGCCTTTTCCGAGAAGTGCATCAAGGATGTAACCCAAGTGACTGCCGACTGTTGCGGTATCACCTTTACCGCCAAAGGCTCGGTAATCAAGAAGGAGGGCTGGCGATATATCTATGGTGCGGACAAGAAGGATGTATTGCTGCCTGCCGATTGGAACGAGGGCGATGTTGTATCTGTCAATTCCTCATCGCTGACCACCGGACAGACCAAGCCGAAACCTTTGCACACCGAAGCATCCCTGCTTGCAGCAATGGAGACTTGCGGAAAGGATATTGAGGACGATGAGATGCGACAGGCAATCAAGGACTGCGGTATCGGAACACCTGCCACCCGTGCAGCTATCATCGAAACGCTGTTTGCACGCGGCTATGTGGTGCGTGCCGACAAATCCCTTGTACCTACCGAAAAGGGATTGGCACTCTACTATGTCGTCAAGGAGATGCAGATTGCAGATGTCGCCATGACGGGTGAATGGGAACAATCGCTTGCCAAAATCGAGCGTGGAGAGATGGACGACAGGGATTTCCGCCGAGGTATCGAGGAATACACCAGTCTGATTACCTCCGAACTGCTTTCGTGCCAGAAGATTTTCGGACACAAAGAGTCGGAATGCACCTGCCCGAAATGTGGAACGGGAAAGATGCAGTTCTTCCATAAGGTCGTGCGTTGCGACAACAAGGAGTGCGGCTTGCCCATTTTCCGACAGAAAGCGGGAAAAGATCTTACCGATGATGAGATGAAGGAGCTGATTACAAACGGCAAGACCGGAGTCCTCAAAGGATTTAAGAGCAAACAAGGCAAGAAATTCAGTGCCATCGTTGCCTTTGACAGCGATTTCAACACCCAATTCATCTTCCCGAAGTAAAAAACGGGTGTAATTATTTCATAAGGAAGAAATAAAGAGTACCTTTGCCACTGATTCATTGTTCAATTGGTTTTTCTTTACGGAATACTTCTTTTTACAATGGATTTAGTGGTGGCACTCGGAGGGATACCGGGTGCCTTTTTTCTTCCTTGTCCATTCCATCCCATATACCACTAAATCCAAAGTAATATGAACAAGAACATTCGTGAAACAGAACTGTCCTACTACGGACTCTATCTTCTGAACTACCTCAAGGAACATCGTTTTGTTGAAGCCAAGGACTTGTCCTTCGTAAAGTCCCGTGCCGACCGTGCCGCAGAAGTCTATGAACAGGCACGCCGTAAAGGTCATTCCGCTGACGGGGCACAGGAGCTGGCTATGGCAGACCTCATGCGTGGACTCCACTATCCGAAATATACACTGCTGATGGAGGTGCTTGAAAGGGAGTTTGACCGTGAAGTGCCGGAGGCAAAGCGTACCGCCTTTGCCGAAAAACTGCTTCCACTCATTGACAAGGTGTTTTCCATCTACGACCTGACAGATGATTTCTTCGCCCAATCACCCGAATATGACCTGCTATATTCGGAACTGACAGGAGCCGTAATCCTCTATCTCGAAGAGTATGGCATTTAACCGCAAGGCGAAGCTGCGGGACAACATCGAGGCGATAAGGACGGTATTCACCCTTGACAGGGAACAGCGTACACCCACACCCGAAGAGCGTGCAGTATTGGAGAAATATTGCGGTTTCGGTGGCTTGAAATGTATTCTTAACCCTGCCAAGGACTTGACGGATGCCGTCCATTGGGCGAAATCCGACCTCGATCTGTTTGCTCCCACCGTTGAACTACACAAGCTCATCCGTGAGAACAGCAAGGACGATACGGAGTACAAACGCTATGTGGACTCGCTGAAAGCATCCATACTTACGGCATTCTACACACCGAAAGAGATTACCGATGTATTGGCGGAGGTATTGCACAACCACGGCATACAGCCGAAGATGCTGCTTGAACCCTCTGCCGGACGCGGTGCGTTCGTGGATTCGCTTGTCAAGCACAATCCCGATGCCGATATAATGGCATTTGAAAAGGACTTGCTTACGGGCAAGCTGTTGAAACACCTCTATCCCGACAAGAAGGTACGCATTGAAGGCTTCGAGAAGATTGAAAAGCCTTTCCTTAACCGTTTCGATGTGGCCATGTCCAACATCCCTTTCGGGGATATAGCCGTGTTCGACCCTGCATTTGCCTTCGGCAATCCGCTCCGCAAGCAGTCGGCAAAGCATATACACAACTATTTCTTCCTGAAAGGATTGGATGCCGTGCGTGACGGCGGTATCGTGGCATTTATCACCTCACAGGGTGTATTGAACTCAGAAGCAAGCAGCAGTACCCGTTTCATGATGATGAAGCAGGCTGACCTTGTTTCTGCCATCCGTCTGCCGAACAATCTGTTCGTGAACGAAGCCAATACGGAAGTAGGAAGCGACCTTATCATTCTTCAGAAGAATGAACACAAGGAGCAACTGAGCGAAGAGGACAAGATCTTCACACAGACTACCGTACAGGACGGCATAGGCATAAACCGCTACCTGTCGCAGCATCCCGAAAGGATTGTCCATACTTCCCGAAAGGTCGATACCGATCCTTACGGGAAGCCTGCCCTTGTGTACCACCACGAAGGAGGTGTATCGGGCATTGCCGATGATTTGCGGAGGATGCTCGGCGAGGATTTCCGTAATCGTTTGGATATGGAACGCTATGTTTCGGCTACCGTGCAGGTGGTAAAGAGTGAACCGATTAAGGTGGAAAACCCGAAAATGGAGACACCAAAGGAAACTCGGCAACCTGTTGTTGAGCAACCCAAGCCCGTTGATAAGCCCGCCGAAGAAAAGAAAGTAATTGATACCGATACGGGAGTAATTTCATCAAATGCTCCCGTTATGAGCCTTTATGACCTATTCAACTTCACAGCAGAGGAACGCAGGGCGGCAGAAACCGGGCAGAAAATCAAGAGTGCCAAAGGTGGAAAGAAAGGCAAGAGCAAGCCGATACAGCCAAGTCTGTTTGATATGCCTGCCGTACCTAAAGAAGAACCCAAGAAAGTTGAAGAGGTAAAACCGCCTGTTCAAGAGCCAAAGGAAGCACCCAAAGCGGAGGCAACTTCAAGCACGGTTGATCCCGATGATATATATGCAACCATCAATTGGGAGGACAATCCGCCCATCAACGGATTCTATGAGATGATGATGGACTTGACACCCGAACAACGCAAGGAACTTCGGGCAAAGGCTCAGGCTCGTTGGGAAGCGGAGAAAAAGCAGATGGAAGCACCTGCCGTTGAAGTGAAAACGGAAGTGCCGACACCAACTGAAAAGGTAACGGAAGAGGTTACGCAGAGTGTTGAAACTCCCGTTGCTGTATCATCGGACGGCACTCTGTCGCTGTTCCCTGATACGGATAGTGAGGAAGAGAAAAAACGGAAGAAGGAAGAACTGATGCAGCCGAGAGAGTTTGACCGTCCGCTGGAGCCGCACCACCGTGACGGCTCTTTGGTGGTTGATACTCTCTACAATCCCGGCTATCTGAAAGATGTTACCACATACGGGGCAATGTTCCATCCGCTTGACCTTTCGGGAATGCAACGGGAGAAAGCTCAACTATATGTATCACTCCGTGATGCGTATGAGCGACTATATACCTATGAAATGGAGAACCACGAGGCTAACGACCCGCAGCGTGGCTACCTGAACAAGTATTACGATGAGTTTGTAGCCCGTTACGGCAATCTGAACAGCCGACAGAATGTGAAGCTGATAATGATGGATGCCACCGGTCGGGATATATTATCGTTGGAGCGTAGCGAGGATGGCAAGTTTGTGAAGGCTGACATCTTCGAGCGTCCCGTGGCATTTGCCGTGGATGCAGTTACCCATGTGGACACACCCGAAGAGGCATTGTCGGCTTCGCTGAACAAATACGGAGGTGTAAACCTCGACTATATGCGTGGCTTGACGGACGGAACGGAAGAGGAACTGCTTACAGCCTTGTCCGGTCGTATCTACTACAATCCGTTGGTGCATAACTACGAAATTGCCGACCGTTTCATCGCAGGCAATGTGATTGAAAAGGCGGAACGCATCGAGCGATGGATGCAGGAGAACGGTGAAGATGAGCGTATCAAGGAATCGCTTGCCGCATTGAAGGAAGCCGAACCGCAGAAGATTACTTTTGAGGAACTTGACTTCAACTTCGGTGAACGCTGGATACCTACGGGTGTCTATGCAGCCTATATGAGCAAGCTCTACGATACGGACATCAACATCGCCTACTCGGAGAGTCTGGACGAGTATTCCGTAAAGTGCGGTCATAAGAATATGAAAATATGGAAGGAGTTTGCCGTGCAGGGATATTACCGCAGTTATGACGGTATGAACCTGCTGAAACACGCCTTGCACAACACCTGTCCCGATATGATGAAGAGCATCGGCAAGGACGAGAACGGCAACGACATCAAGGTACGCGATGCCGAGGGCATACAGCTTGCCAACAGCAAGATTGATGAAATTAGAACCGGATTCAGTGAATGGCTGGAGGAACAGCCGCAGTCGTTCAAGGACACGCTGACGGATATGTATAACCGCAAGTTCAACTGTTTCGTGCGTCCGAAGTATGACGGTAGCCATCAGACATTTCCCGACTTGGACTTGAAAGCCCTCTCTTCCCGTTACGGAGTGAAGAGCATCTATCCGAGTCAGAAGGATTGTGTCTGGATGCTGAAACAGAACGGTGGCGGAATATGCGACCACGAGGTGGGTACAGGAAAGACACTCATCATGTGTATGGCTGCACACGAAATGAAACGTCTGGGGTTGGCACACAAGCCGATGATTATCGGGCTGAAAGCCAATGTAGCAGAGATTGCCGCCACCTATCAGACGGCATATCCCAATGCCCGTATCCTCTATGCTTCGGAGAAGGATTTCTCTACAGAGAACCGTGTCCGTTTCTTCAACAACATCAAGAACAACGACTACGATTGTGTCATCATGTCGCACGACCAGTTCGGCAAGATACCGCAGTCACCGGAGTTGCAGCAACGCATATTGCAGGCAGAGCTTGATACGGTGGAGGAAAACTTGGAGGTGTTGCGTTCGCAAGGCAAAGACATATCCCGTGCAATGCTCAAGGGATTGGAGAAACGCAAGTTCAACTTGGAAGTGAAGCTGGAGAAGATAGCCTACACCATCAAGAACCGCACGGACGATGTGGTGGACTTCCGTCAGATGGGTATCGACCACCTCTTTGTGGATGAAAGCCACCAGTTCAAGAACCTGATGTTCAACACCCGACACGACCGTGTGGCCGGATTGGGCAATTCCGAAGGCTCACAAAAGGCACTCAACATGCTCTTTGCCATCCGTACCATACAGGAACGCACGGGCAAGGACTTGGGGGCGACCTTCCTTTCTGGAACGACCATCAGTAACTCCCTCACGGAGCTGTACCTGCTGT
>ERZ808032.75-NODE-75-length-14862-cov-4.001961_pt1 | contig 14862 bp, 12 predicted proteins | sample MGYA00380187_ERZ808032 | MGnify/ENA primary metagenome ERZ808032 (study PRJEB31490, sample SAMN06133378) | cow dung metagenome | isolation source: M10 | host: cow | place: China: Chengdu | collected 2015-05 ...
ACAATGACAATGTAATTTCAACGGTTTATACAAATAATGGGGTTACAGGTAGCAAGACAGACCCATACTTCCAGTGGACTGTTTATAAGTCTGTAAATAACAGATATTACCTCTATAATTTAGGCAAGGAGAAATTTATAGGTAATAAAGATGCAAATAATCAGGCAATTCCATTTGTGGACGTTCCTACTACAATGAAACTTGCTTTTAAGAAATCAAGTACTCCTAAGTATCCTATAATGTTCTCTACAAATAACAATGGTGTGGTGAACCATTCTGGTGATCATAATCCTGGTATTGTGAACTGGACTGGTGGTTGGAGCAAATTGGATGACCCTGGTAGCAACCATTTGGTGGAAAATGTAGGCGAACTTGATGATGAGACACTTGCTAAAATTGAGTCTGCAGTTCTTAATTACGAGTGGAACGAATTCGAAGGTCCCTTAAGTACTACTTATCAAAAACTTTATATCATTGACTCAAACAAACATGTTGGAACTTCTGTTGGACAATGGAATTGGAATGAGGATGATTGGAATACACTAGCCGAGATATCTGATTTTATGGAACATTTTCCAACGGACAAAACATTTGATAACTTAAGCCTAATCGAAGAAAAGCTATCTGAAGCAGAGAATCTTATCAATAAATTCAATCTGCCTGTGGCTGGCAAGTTCTATCGGATTAAGGCTGTTTCAGGATGGAATGATGATGCTCCATACCTTGGTGCAAAGAATTCAACAGCTAAAACTGGTCGTGCAGAATATGTATCATATAATGGCGAAAATAATAAAGCAGAGAGTGCAAATACAATCTTCTATTATAATGGTACAGGTTTGGTATCTTATGGCTCTGGCAATTATCTCGTAAATAATGGCGATTTCCTAGGTTATAATGGCATCCAAACATCAGGTATAGATGTAACTTTCAGCGCTGCATCAAAAGGCACAATAGGCGCATACAACATCAGTTTTAATGGTGGTGCTCGCAAACTCTTTGTTAATAAGAGTAATTATACCGATGCTGGTTCAAGCACAGATAATCAAGACGGTTACTGCTTCAATATAGAAGAGGTTGAATACTTGCCAGTACCAATGAATGTCAATGCAGGTTACGCTACATTGTATTCTCCTGTTGCATTGAGTACTTATCGTTGGAAGTCTACTTCTACTCATCGTGTTGAGGCTTATGTAGGTACAATCAATAATAACGGTAAATTCTCAATGGTGCGTATTGATGCTGAAGATGGTGTTATCCCCGCAAATACTCCTGTTGTGTTGAAGTATGTTGCCGATGCAGAAACTGTTGGTAATAATTCATGGGTATTCCTTGCTGTTAGCGACTCCGATAAAGAAACTCCAGAGAACAATGAATTGAATGGTACATTTGCTGATGCTTACATCACCGACGACGCTTACGTATTAAGCTATGTTAACGTAGCAGAAGATGGCCAACCCGAAGAAATGGAAATTGGTTTCTACACAGCTACCAAGAACCAGCAGAGCAATGCCTCATGGCTCAACAACGGTTTCAAGGCATACCTGCCCAAGCCTGAAGCTTCAGAGGCTCGCTTCTTCGTATTCGACTTCAGCGGCGAGGAGACTGGCATCACTGAAACTGAAAACGGAAATATGGAAACGGAAAACGCTGAGGTATATGACCTCTCTGGCCGTCGTGTTCAGAACGCAAAGAAGGGCATCTTCGTTATCAACGGCAAGGTGGTAGTGAAGTAACGGCGAACAACAAAAGAAAAGAATAACAACTTAACAACAAAGATAGATAATATGAAGAAAACTTATATCTCACCAGAAGTAGAGGTGATAGAGATGGAGACAAACTACATGCTAGCAGCAAGCTTGGACTTGAACGACGACACAGTTGACACCAGCAACCCTGGTGGTCAGCTTGGCCGTGAGGACAAACCCGGTCGCCCAAATGTTTGGGATCAGGACTGGAAATAACATAGATAATCCCAACACCGCCGTGGCTTTGCATCAAGCCACGGCGGTGTTTTTTGTCCCTCCTCGCTAGTCGAACGAACACCTGCCAGTAAACGAGAGAACGGTATGGATACGGTATGCCATGTCCGAGACAATTGCAAAGCGGAAACACCGTGCCGTGTCCCGAGCGTTAGCAGGTTAAAGACAACAAGGTCGGATTAAAACTATTTCCTACTCACCGCTATTCGTTAAACGTTAATCGTTAAACCTTAAACGTTCATCTGCTCACTACTCACCACTCTTTGCGTAATCTGTCGTGGCTTTAGTCTGCGACGAATCTTCTCACTTTAGCGTAAGCGTTGCAGGTTTGGTTACTTTAATTCTTTTATAATCTGCATCTTGGCGTAATCTGCGTGAAACCAAATAAATGGATAGGAATCATCACTCACATGTCGCACAGCAAACTATTTCTTTTTTTGCACGCAGATTACACGAAGATGCAGATTTGGCAGAGTAAACAGGCGCTTCGCTGGATTAACGAAGTGGTCGCAAGCTACGCTACGATGGAGAACGCAGAGAGATGTGAGCTATGAGTTATGAGCTATGAGCTATGAGATGTGAGCCACCTGTCTCAGGGGGACAGAGTAAACAGCAAACTGTTTCCTGCTAACTCCTCTTCGTTAATCGTTAAACGTTAATCGTTCATCGTTAAACGCTCACCACTCACTACTTCGTTAAACGTTAAACGTTAAACCTTAAACGTTCATCCTCTCATTACTCATCGCAGGAAGGTGGAGTGGAATAAAATACTTCATTTCTGAACAAAACACCATGATTAATCATTGGAAATCCAACGATTATTGGTATATTTGCAGTGTAATAATTGAAAAAGCAATAATTATGGACATATATGCACTTACAGATAATATGATTCTCTCAAAGATTGGAGAATTTATTAAAAGCCAACGTCTTGAGCAGAATATCACTCAAAAGGAACTGGCATCATCCGCTGGTATTTCAATTAGTAGTGTAGCTGCAATTGAGCGAGGTGAGGGTATCTCTCTTAAAACACTGATTCCCCTATTAAGAGCTCTCAATTCATTGCTTATGTTATCTGATTTTATGAAAGAGCGCGAACTCAGTCCGATTGCATATGCCAAGCTATTAGAGAGTCAAGTTTCTCGCAAGCGAGCGTCTTCTGATAAAACTAAAAACGACAAATTTGAATCGGAATGGTAAATCTAGCAAAAGTATATATATGGGGAGAGTAAACTGGCGCTTCGCTGGATTAACGAAGTGGTCGCAAGCTAAAGCTACGACAGAGAACGCAAAGAAGAACGGAAAAGTGATTCACGAACGGAAAAGTAAAAACGGAAACTATCCACCCCCTCCGCTTCGCTCCCTCCGGGTCCAGCGTCGCAATGGGAATTGCGACCCTCAGAGGGCACAGAATGACATCAAGTCATTCTTCTAAAGACCCTCTTCGCCCACCTGTCTCAGGGGGACAGAGTAAACGGAAAGTGTTTCTTACTCAGCGCTCTTCGTTAATCGTTAATCGTTAAACGTTCATCGTTAATCCGCTCACTACTATTCGTTAATCGTTAATCGTTAAACGTTCATCCGCTCACCGCTCACCACTCACTTATCCGCAAATTTGGTAAATCGCTCACTTAATCGAACTTTGAGGCTGCGCCTCGAAGGTACTCACGTTCGAAAATACCCAAACAAGTTTGGTATTTTGCTCACTTAATCGAACTTTGAGGCTGCGCCTCTAAATTACTCACATTCGGATTTCCTCAAATAAATTTGGTAAATCGCTCACTTAATCGTAATTTTGTACCCCAAATAACACATTTATATTTAGATATGGCAAAAGAATTGGATTTCCTTACAAAAAGAAGTGAGGACTACTCTAAATGGTATAACGAACTGGTTGTGAAAGCTGACTTGGCAGAACAGAGCGATGTGCGCGGATGTATGGTGATCAAACCTTATGGCTATGCCATCTGGGAGAAGATGCAGCGTGTGCTGGATGATATGTTCAAGGAGACTGGGGTGCAGAATGCCTACTTCCCCTTGCTTATCCCTAAAAGCTTCCTGTCTCGCGAAGCTGAGCATGTGGAGGGCTTCGCCAAGGAGTGTGCCGTGGTGACACACTACAGACTGAAGACAAACGAGACTAAGGACGGTGTGGTGGTGGACCCCTCTGCCAAGCTGGAGGAGGAACTGATCATCCGTCCCACTTCGGAGACTATAATATGGAACACGTTCAAGAACTGGATACAGTCGTACCGCGACCTGCCCCTGCTGGTGAACCAGTGGTGCAACGTAATGCGCTGGGAGATGCGTACTCGCCTGTTCCTGCGTACTGCCGAGTTCCTGTGGCAGGAGGGACATACCGCCCATGCTACACGCGAGGAGGCTGAGGAGCGTGCCCGCCAGATGCTGAAGGTATATGCAGACTTTGCAGAGAACTACATGGCTGTGCCTGTGGTACAGGGCGTGAAGAGCGAGACCGAGCGCTTTGCCGGTGCTCTGGACACATACACCATCGAGGCTATGATGCAGGACGGCAAGGCTCTGCAGAGCGGTACCAGCCACTTCCTGGGCCAGAACTTCGGCAAGGCGTTTGACGTGCAGTTCCTGAACAAGGAGAACAAGCCTGAATATGCATGGGCTACAAGCTGGGGTGTGAGCACACGTCTGATGGGTGCGCTGATAATGACTCACTCTGATGACAACGGTCTGGTTCTGCCTCCTGCTCTGGCTCCTATACAGGTGGTGATAATACCCATTGGCAAGCCTGCACAGATGGAGCAGCTTGATGCCAAGGCTACAGAGATAATGAACAACCTGAAGGCTATGGGCGTGAGCGTGAAGTATGACAATGCCGACAACAAGCGTCCGGGCTTCAAGTTTGCCGACTACGAGCTGAAGGGTGTACCTGTGCGTCTGGTGCTGGGTGCACGAGACCTGGAACAGGGCATGGTGGAGGTTATGCGCCGTGATACACTGGAGAAGGAGAACGTGGCAGTAGAGGGCATAGAACAGTACATAAAGAACTTGCTTGACGAGATTCAGAAGAACATCTTCAAGAAGGCTAAGGATGCTCGCGATGCACGTATCTACGAGTGCGACAACTACGAGGAGTTCAAGGAGCGCGTGAAGGACGGCGGTTTCTTCCTGTGCCACTGGGACGGCACTGCCGAGACTGAGGCTAAGATCAAGGAGGAGACACAGGCTACAATCCGTTGCGTGCCTTTCGGTGTGGAGCAGACTCCTGGCGTGGACATGGTAAGCGGAAAGCCTTCCGTAGCTCGCGTGCTGATAGCAAGGTCGTATTAAAGGTGAGCGGACTAACGATTAACGTTTAAGGTTGAACGATTAACGAAGAGCGGTGAGCGTTTAACGATTAACGAAGAGGAGTTAGCTGCAAACAGTTTGCCGTTTACTCTGTCCCCCTGAGACAGGTGGGCGAAGAGGGTCTTTAGAAGAATGACTTGATGTCATTCTGTGCTCTCTGAGGGGCGCAATTTCCATTGCGACGCTGGACCCGGAGGGAGCGCGAAGCGCGGAGGGGGTGGATAGTTTGCCTCTGCGTTCTCTGTCGTAGCTTTAGCTTGCGAAAAATCAGTTAATCCAGCGAAGCGCCAGTTTCCTCTGCCAAATCTGCCCCTTCGCGAAATCTGCGTGCAAAAGAAGAAACTGTTTGCCGTTTGGCGGGCGGTTTTAATCCACCCCCTCCGTCGCTTTGCTCCTCGTCCACCCTGTCTCAGGGGGACAGTCGGCTACGCAGTGAGCGGTGAGTGGTGAGACCTATCCATTTGTCTGGTTTCACGCAGATTACGCTAAGAAGCAGATTATAAAAGAATTAAACTTACTAAACCTGCAACGTTCACACTAAAGTAAGCAGATTAGTCGCAGGCTAAAGCCACGACAGATTACACAAAAGAGAGGGTGGTGAGGCCACCCTCTTTTGATAACTATTATGAAAAAGATAAAAAAACTTGGTCCGATATCATGGGTGCCGTCGCTGTATTTCGCCGAGGCATTGCCGTATGTGGCGGTGATGTCGCTGTCGACAGTGATGTACACCAATCTGGGGCTCTCAAACACTGAGCTGGCCCTGTACACCTCGTGGCTTTATCTGCCTTGGGTGATAAAACCTATATGGAGTCCGCTGGTGGATGCGCTGAAGACGAAGCGCTGGTGGATTCTGGCAATGCAGATACTGGTAGGGGGCGGACTGGCAGGCGTGGCGCTGACTCTGCAGACTGAGCTGTGGCAGAAACTGACACTGGCTTTCTTCTGGTTGATGGCGTTCAGCAGTGCCACGCATGATATTGCTGCTGACGGTTTCTACATACTTGGCCTGAACGAGAAGGAGCAGGCTTTTTATGTGGGCTGGCGGTCGACCTTCTACCGCATAGGAACGATATTCTGCCAGGGGGGATTGGTGTTCCTGGCTGGTGTGCTACAGAGGTACTACCCCGTAAACATGGCATGGGGCTTGACACTGGGCGGAACTTGTGTGATAATGCTGATGCTTGCCCTATGGCACAAACTGGCGTTGCCCAAGGGAGCGGAGAGGGTGAAAGCGGAGGAGAGTGACTCTGTAATGCCAACGTGGGCAAAAGACGAAAAGCTCATCTGGATAAAGAAACTGCTTATGCCGTTTATTGAGACTCTGGTGGCGTTCTTTACGAGAAAGGGCATAGGACCAGCCTTACTGTTCATGACCTTGTTCCGCTTTCCTGAAGCCCAGCTGGCAAAGATGGCACAGCCCTTTATGCTGAGAGGCATGGAAGAGGGAGGACTGGGACTGAGCACCGAGGCAGTGGGCATAACATACGGTACAATAGGTGTGGCTGCCTTGCTGGGAGGCGGCATACTGGGCGGTTACCTGGTGGGGCTGCACGGTCTGAAGAGGTGGTGGTGGCCCATGATTGCTGCCATTTCACTGCCAGATGCCGTGTATATATACCTGGCAACGGTACAGCCTACCTCGTTGGCTATAATAAACGGGTGTGTGGCAATAGAGCAGTTCGGATACGGTCTGGGCTTTACTGCATATATGCTCTTCCTGGTGTATTTTGCCAAGGGCGAAAAGAGTACGAGCGTATTCAGCATCTGCACGGCATTGCAGGCCTTGGGCATGATGGTTCCGGGCATGATGGCAGGAAAACTGGCTGACATGTGGGGATTTGAGAGGTTCTTCTGGTGGGTGATGGCGTGCTGTCTGGTGACAGTGGCAGTGAGTGCTTTGGTAAAGATAGGAGAAGACAAGAAATGATACTGATTTTCGACATAGGCAACACTCGCATGAAGGTTTGCAAGGCTGATGCCGAGGGCATAAGCTACGTTGAGGACTGGCAGGCTTACCTGAACGAGGCTGAGGCTGTGCTAGTGAGCAATGTAGCCGGAGAGGGTGCTTTGCCTAAGGAGGTGAGGGAGCATAGCAACTGCAAGATGCTAACCTGGCAGTCGGAGGAGGCTTCGGCTTGGTTGAAAGGGATTCCTGCCGGGCTGGGGGCTGACCGTGTGGCTGCCGACATTGGTGCAAGGTGCATGTGCCCAGACAGGAACTTGCTGATAATAGATGCTGGGACTTGCCTCACCTTTGATGTGATAGGCAAAGACGGCAGCTGCATAGGGGGGAGCATTTCGCCAGGTATAAACATCAGGCTGAAGGCTATGCATGACTATACCGCTGCCCTACCCTTGCTGGATGCACGGGGAGAACATCCCGTGCTGGGATATGACACGCCAACGGCAATGCGCGGAGGGGCTATAAACGGCATGAAGTGGGAGATTGAGGGATATATAAGGCATGTGCTTGCCATGTATCCCGACTTGCATGTGTTTGTCACGGGTGGCGACGAACTGGAGTTTGACCACGAATTGCAGGAGATTATTACACGCGACCCTCTGCTGATACAGAAAGGGCTGCTGGCTGCTTTTGCACAAACCGGTCATTAGACTGTTACGCGCTAATAACCGATTTGGGTATAACGGAGGGTTAGGCCAAGGTAGTTAAAAAACTTGGGTGTACTAAGACTTTTCTATTACAATCCAGTTGTAGTTGCGGCCTGTGGCTATGGTTTCGCGACGGGCAGAATAGTAGTGGGGAGAGGTCATGGTGTCAATGCCTGCTATGTGGATGTCGGTGACTCCGCATTGCTGCAAAATCCACCGGTTGGCTTCCCATAGGTCGATGTGCCATTTTTCCTGACGGCTGGCAATGAGGTCCATGGGGAACCCTTCTGTCTGAAAACGCTCAAAGACTTCGTCGCCAACCTCAAAGGACTGGAGGGATATGCCCGGTCCTATAATGGCGGACAAGTCGGCCCCATTGGAGTGCATGGCAGCGATGGTTTTCTGTACTATATACTGTACCGTGCCCTTCCACCCGGCATGGATGGCGGCAATGGTGTGACTGCGATGATCGTAGAGGAGTACGGGGATGCAGTCTGCTGTCTTGACGGCAAGACACAGGCCGGGGACATCGGTAAAGACGGCATCGGTGTCGTCGGGACGGCAGGAGGCGGCAACACGACAGACATTGGCGGAGTGAGTCTGGCGGGGAAGGGCCAAAGGCTGGCCAAAGCCAAGGGCACGGCTGTCGTCGAGCTGTTCTCCCTTGCCTGTGGTGCCGGCAGAAAGCCACGAGGGGGTGTCGTAGATGAGCATTGAGGGGCGGAAAGATTTGTTTTAGTGAGCTTAGTTCAGTATATCTGCCTTAATCTCCTTGATGCCTCCTGTCTGCTGAAAGAAACTTACCTTGGTGAGGGGTTTCTTGTCAAAGAGAACACCGGAAAGCACCTCTGTGTATCCAAACTGTGCCATGGGAAGCTGCATATCGACAAAAGTGGCGGTGGGGTTGAAGATGCATACCTGTACCTGCGCCGGAACATTATAGTAGACGGCACTGAGCATCTTGCCACGCTTTACCTGAATCTGTGCGTCGAGGGATTGAGGGGGGAGCTCGCCAATGGTTTTAAGACTCATATAGTATGGCACGCCTGACATGTCGTCGCTATCGACAAGTCCCGACCACTTGGAGAAGCGGAACAGTACCATCTTGTCGGTCTGCTCGGCGGGCACAACGTCGACGGCATAGGTGTGTTGGCTTACCTCGGTGGTGCCAACGAAAAGACTGCCCAGGACTCGCTGCTGGAGTTCGAGGTTGTCAATCATGAGCTTGAGCTGCTGACCGTCCTTGGGGGTGTTGTCGGCTTCGCCTCGAAGGAGGGCATCGCGGCTCTCACGTATGTCGTAGATTTCCTGTGCCACAAGTTCTGCCATCTTGGCAACAGAACCTGCCTGCAACATCTCGCGTGTCATGAACTTCTGTATGTCGCTGGGCTGAATGGCTGGTGACAGGACCTTGGACTCGGGAACGGGGGGAAGGTGGGTCTCGGACTCTTGGGTGTTGATGCCAAGAAGCAGGCCGTCGGTGGTAAGGCTCACCAAGGGGGCTACGGTGCGGGGCTTGAGCTTGAGACTGTAGGCCTTGTCCTTGTCGGGGGTTCCGTAGGGGATGAGCTGGATGGACTTGACCTCCCAGGTGGTGGTGGGGCGGACGGGCACATTCTGGATGCGCATGTATTTGTAGGCATAACTGTGGAACTCGCCCGGCGTTGTCACTGTCTTCTCGGCCGTGACAACAAGGCGGAAGGCTGTACGCGGAAGATAATAGCATACGCCTTCAAGAGTAGAACCTGGAATGAAATTCTCTATCTGTGTCTGGGCAGAAACTGAAGCAGCAAAGAACAGAATGACGAACAGAGATACGGACTTTCTGATGTATGAAAATATCTTATCTTGCATAGGATTGGGGCTTTTTATAATTTGCATTTTCAAAACAAAGATACAAAAAATATCAAAACAAAGATTGAAGATACCGATTCTTTGAAGTTTTTTTATTACCTTTGCCTTCAAAGAGTATTATATATATATTAAAAATGTGTAAAATTCAAGTTCTTGACAAGTGTTTTGCTCCAAGCATACCGGCTGAGAAAATACAGGAACAGGTACGACGGGTAGCTTCGGAGATAAACCGCGACTACGAGAGCGAGACTCCCTTGTTCCTGATTGTACTGAATGGGGCTTTCATCTTTGCTGCCGACCTAATGCGCGAAATCAGGGTTTCGGATGAGGTGTCGTTTGTCAAACTGGCTTCGTATGACGGATTGAATTCGTCGGGCAGCGTGAAGGAGGTGATCGGGCTGAATACCGACATCACTGGACGCCCTGTGATAATAGTGGAAGATATCGTGGAAAGCGGTATAACCATGGCGCACATGATAGAGACCCTGAAGAAACAGAACCCCAAAAGCATAGAGATTTGCACTCTGCTGCTAAAACCTGAGAAGCTGGAAGTGAAACTGGACATAAGGTATGTGGCAATGGAGATTCCAAACGACTTCATCCTTGGGTATGGACTGGACTATAACGGACTGGGACGAGGCTTGAAGGACATCTATACACTGGTGAATGAGGGGTGAGAGGATGAACGAAGAGCGGTGAGTAGTGAGAGGTTAAGGGTTATGGGCTAACTCTTCGGTAATCCTTAAACGTTAAAGATGAAAGGTTTAGTTTTCCGATTTCCGTTTACTCTGTCTCAGGAGGACAGTCGACTATGCGGTGAGCAATAAACAGTTTTCCGATTTCCGTTTTCACATTTCCGTTTACTCTGCGTTCTCCGCCGTAGCGAAGCTTGCGGCAAATCTGTTAATCAAGCGAAGCGTGATATACCTTTCTGCAAAATCTGCCCCTTCGCGTAATCTGCGTGCAAAAGAAAAACACCCACCGGCGTTAGAGGTTAAAGATGGGAGGTTAGACGAATATAACTAAAATACAATATATATGAAGAATATTATCATCTTTGGTGCTCCTGGTTCAGGAAAAGGCACCTACAGTGACGAGATTGTTGCAAAATACAACATGGGACACATCAGTACAGGTGATGTGCTTCGCGAACAGATTAAGGCTGGCACAGAGCTGGGCAAGACTGCACAAAACTACATTGACCACGGACAACTGCTGCCCGACGAACTAATGATAGACATTCTGGCTGACGCTTACGACCAGTTCCCTGCTGGACAGGGTGTTATCTTTGACGGCTTCCCTCGCACCATTCCTCAGGCGGAGGCTCTGAAGGAGATGCTGAACAAGCGTGGACATGACATGGGCATGATGATAGAATTGGTGGTGGAAGAGGATGTGCTGATGGCCCGTCTGCTGAACCGTGCCAAGGAGCAGGGCCGTGCCGACGATAACGAGGAGACCATCAAGAAGCGCTTTGCCGTGTACCACTCGCAAACTGCTCCCTTGTCTGAATGGTTTGCCAAAGAGGGCATGCGCAACACCTTCTCATGGGCAGAACTGGGCAGCAAGGAGGCCATGCTTGAGGCTATATTCAAGACTATTGACGAAAAGGCTTAAGGAAACGTCTCTTATTGGCACACTGACTGTGCCAAATGAGCAGTGGGCTTGAAAAGAGGATAAGATGGAAAGTAATTTCGTAGACTATGTAAAAATAGTTTGCCGCTCAGGAAAGGGCGGACGAGGATCCATGCACATGCATAGGGCAAAATATGCTCCAATGGGTGGTCCTGACGGTGGCAACGGTGGCAGAGGAGGTCATGTGATATTGCGTGGCAACCATAACTATTGGACTTTGCTGCACCTGAGATACGACCGCCATATATTTGCCACTCATGGCGAGAATGGCGGCAAGAACAAGTCTACCGGTGCAGATGGAAAGGACAGATACATTGACGTGCCATGCGGTACGGTTGTTTACAACGCTGAAACTGGAGAATACATCTGTGACGTGAAAGAGGACGGACAAGAGGTGATACTGCTGAAGGGCGGACGCGGAGGACTTGGCAACTGGAATTTTGCCACCTCAACAAACCAGGCCCCACGATATGCACAGCCTGGCGAACCGATGCAGGAGATGACGGTGATAATGGAACTGAAACTGCTGGCTGACGTTGGCCTGGTGGGGTTCCCAAATGCCGGAAAGAGCACCTTGCTTTCAAGCTTGTCAAGTGCCAAGCCAAAGATAGCAGACTACCCTTTCACCACGATGGAGCCTTCGCTGGGTATTGTCCCTTACCGCAACGGGCAGTCTTTTGTGATGGCCGACATACCAGGTATCATAGAGGGTGCAAGCGAGGGACGCGGACTGGGTCTGAGATTCCTGCGCCACATTGAACGCAACTCTCTACTGCTGTTTATGGTGCCGGGCGATACGGATGACATCAAGAAGGAGTACGAGATATTGCTTAACGAGGTTGCAACATTCAACCCCGAACTGATGGACAAGCAACGTGTGCTGGCCGTAACAAAGAGCGACCTGCTGGACGAGGAACTGCAGGAAATGCTGTCGGAAGACTTGCCAACAGACCTGCCGGTGGTGTTCATCTCGGCTGTAGCACAGAAGGGCATTACCGAACTGAAGGATTTGCTATGGAGTGCGCTGAATTCCGAAAGCAACAAGATTGCAGCAATCACTCACGAGGAGAGCATAGTACACCGCAACAAGGACATTGCCAAACTGCAATATGAAATGCAGGATGAGGGCGAGGACGATGAAATAGAATTCCTTGACGAGGACGAATACGAGATAGAGGACTACGAGGAGGAGGAGTGGGACTAACCCCCCTCCGAAACAGTTCTCAGCTTTACTTTAGGAAATGCCTGGCTTTCCTAGGTTCACCTAGCATTTCCTAAACCTTCCTAGGTCTTTCTGGTGCTCCCGAGTGGGAGACTAGGGACCTAGGATTTTTTATGTCCTCCCGTTTTTAGAGGGCTTGCCATAGATTCTCTCAGGATTCCTATGGACTCTTAGGGACAATCGTTTTTATGCTAAAAAGTTTGCCTTACTAATGACTATCAAACCCAAATCGGTCATTTGACGGTTATGGGCTAAAGAGACCGGTTGGGGATAAAAAAAGAGAGGACGCGCGTGCATCCTCTCTTATTATTATCCGTTTACCGGAGATTAGAGCTTGTCGTTAGAGCCAAGTACGTTAACAATCTTGTGAACGTACATCTTCTTCATGTTCTCACGAGCGGGCTTCAAGTACTGACGAGGATCGAAGTGACCAGGGTTCTCTGCAAAGTGCTTGCGGATAGCAGCAGTCATAGCCAAACGAGAGTCAGAGTCGATGTTGATCTTGCAAACTGCGCTCTCAGAAGCCTTGCGGAGCTGCTCCTCGGGAATACCTACTGCGTCGGGCAACTTACCACCGAACTGGTTGATGGTGTCAACCTCGTCCTGAGGAACTGAAGAAGAACCGTGGAGAACGATGGGGAAACCGGGCAACTGCTTCTCGATCTCAGCCAAGATGTCGAATGCCAATGGAGGAGGAACGAGCTTGCCAGTCTGAGGATCGATGGTGCACTGCTCGCGAGTAAACTTGTAAGCACCGTGGCTGGTACCGATAGAGATAGCCAAAGAGTCGCAACCTGAACGTGTAGAGAAGTCTACAACCTCCTCGGGCTTGGTGTAGTGAGATACCTCTGAAGAAACCTCATCCTCAACACCTGCCAATACACCGAGCTCAGCCTCAACAGTTACGTCGTGAGCGTGTGCATACTCAACAACCTTCTTGGTCAGAGCGATATTCTCCTCGTAGGGAAGGTGAGAACCGTCGATCATAACAGAAGAGAAACCGTTGTCGATACACTCCTTACAGATCTCGAAGCTGTCACCGTGGTCGAGGTGAAGAACAATCTGAGGATTCTCGCAACCCAACTCCTTAGCATACTCTACAGCGCCCTGAGCCATGTAGCGAAGGATAGTACCGTTAGCGTATGCACGAGCACCCTTAGATACCTGCATGATAACGGGAGACTTGCACTCTACAGCTGCCTGAACGATAGCCTGCATCTGCTCCATGGTGTTGAAGTTGAATGCGGGGATAGCGTAGCCACCAGCTACAGCCTTAGCGAACATTTCACGGGTGTTCACCAAACCCAATTCCTTGTAACTTGTCATTTTTGTAATTGTTATTAAAGGGGTTATAAATTAATGTATATTGTTTCTCTGGTTGTTTCAGCATGTTATAGCATTAATTCAGCGTGTCTTTACCAGATATACCACTACGGGAAGATGATCGCTGTAGCCATCGAGCCACACACCTCTGGAGTGAGTGCGCTTGGGGGTTCCCTTGTAGGTTCCTTCGGTATTGAACAGATAATCACGCTTGAATATGTGATACGAATGAAGGGTAAGAGCGCTATAGGTGTTGGCCTTGTACTCTTCTACAAGTGTACGGCCAAGGACAATCTGGTCAAACAGGTTCCAAGCTCCCTGATAACTTAAGGTCCCCTGCCCTTTCTTGCGGAGGATGTCCCACCATGGATTGTAGAAATCGCCCTTCTCCATCTCCTTTATCTTGCGCCTGGCTCCCAGGCACTGTGCCATAGAGGCGTTGTCGGGGTCGTCATTCATATCGCCCATGACTATGATGTGCTGACTGGGGTCTGCCTTGCTGATGCTGTCGGTGAGGGCACGAACCTGGCGACCTCCGTATTCACGGAATATTCCCTCGGCAGCACGACTTGGCCAATGGCATACAATGACAGTGACATTGTCACCTGCAAGCTTGCCCTGCACACATAGGAAAGGGCGAGTGCGACGAACAGTGTCGCCATTCTCATAGACATAATCCTTGTTGAAGGCCTTGCTTACCTTGAACGCACGAGGATTATAGATAAGGGCACAATCAACGCCACGTTTGTCGGGACCTTCAAGGTGTATGTATCGGTAGCCACGCTTCTGCATCTTGGGTTGCGCCATGAGATCGTCGAGGGCCTTTGAGTTCTCCACCTCGCTGACACCGATTATGCTGGCTCCATATGTAAGTTTGTCTGTGCCCAACTCGGAGATAACACGCGACATATT
>ERZ808032.76-NODE-76-length-14804-cov-3.861207_pt1 | contig 14804 bp, 15 predicted proteins | sample MGYA00380187_ERZ808032 | MGnify/ENA primary metagenome ERZ808032 (study PRJEB31490, sample SAMN06133378) | cow dung metagenome | isolation source: M10 | host: cow | place: China: Chengdu | collected 2015-05 ...
GCACAGGCGGTAGTAGTAGGTATAGAGGTTGCTTTGGCTTTCCAGCAGCTTTGCCTTGCTCTCCATCCCCCTGGAGCGGAACAGGGCAATGGCCTCCTCTATGGGGCACTGCACACGATGTATCTTCTCGTCCATGTCCACAATCTCCTGCATGCGCTGCTGTATGGCATGGGCATCCTGCTCGGTAAGTTCGCGGCCAATGCGCAATTCGCAGAAGTAGCCGCGGCTCACGGGTGCACCTATTATCAGCTGTCCGCCGGGATAGAGGTCCTCCACGGCCTTTGCCAGAACCAGAAACAGGGTCAGCGTGTAGGTTCTCATGCCGTGTGTGGAGGTCATGTCCTTAAACTCCACGTCCTTAGCATTGTAGAAACGGTAGTTCATGCCCTGCACCTTGTTGTTCACCAAGGCACACATGGGACCGTGCTTCATCTCCAAACCGCACATTCCATACAATTCCTTCAAACTGGTTCCAAAGGGAACGCTGATCATCTGCCCATTGTTGCGGCATCGTATTCTTAAAGTCTGTGGCATAGGGTCTGCTTTGTTTTGCATACAAAAATACAAAAAAAACTTAATCTATTAGCCTTTCCTTGTCCAATGTTCATTTAATTTCGTACCTTTGCACGCGATTTTGCATAAATTAATACACCTTATATAATATATGGAGAAGATTAGTTACGCTCTGGGGCTTGGCATTGGCCAGCAGTTGAAGAGCATGAACATTGAGAATTTCGACATCAAGGAGTTCAGCCGCAGCATCGAGGATGTGATGGCAGGTCGCGATACCGACATGACCGCACGCGAGGCACAGGTTATGCTGAGCGAGTATTTCCAGAAGAAGGAAAAGGAGCAGGCTGAGGAGAACATTGCCAAGGGCAAGGCCTACTTGGAGGAGAATGGCAAGCGCGAGGGCGTTATCACCACCAAGAGCGGCCTTCAGTACGAAGTGCTCACCGAGGGTACCGGCAAGAGCCCCAAGGCTACCGACAAGGTGCGTTGCCACTACGAGGGCCGATTGACCGACGGTAGCGTATTCGACAGTTCGTATCAGCGCGGCGAGCCCGCCGACTTCGGCCTGAACCAGGTCATCGCTGGCTGGACAGAGGGTGTTCAGCTGATGAAGGAAGGTGCCAAGTACCGTTTCCACATCCCCTATCTGCTGGGGTATGGCGAGCGTGGTGCCGGTGCATCAATCCCTCCCTATGCAACACTGGTGTTCGACGTGGAACTCATCAAGGTTCTCTAATTCTACTATAAAAATACTAGCTTAATCAAACTATTTTATAAAAATGAAAAAGATTTCTTTTATTGCAGCTGCTCTTTTAGCAGTTATTATGACAAGTTGCGGCAATGGCACTCCCAAGGCCGACATGAAGGGTGACATCGACTCTCTCTGCTATGCTATCGGCATGTCAAACTCTCGTGGCATACAGGATTATCTGGCAATGCAGATGGGCATTGACTCTGCCTACATGGACGATTTCGTCAAGGGTCTTAACGAGGGTTCTAATGTAGAAGGTGACAAGAAAAAACTTGCATACTACACAGGTATTCAGATTGGCCGACAGGTTGCTTCTCAGATGGTTGCTGGTCTTAACCAAGAACTTTTTGGTGAAGACTCTGCCCAGTATGTAAGCAAAAACAACATTATGGCAGGCTTCGTTGCCGGCACTTTGAATGACACAACCTTCATGAAAATGACTGAGGCACAGGAATATGTCGAAAAGAATATTCAGGCTATCAAGTCACGCCAGGTAGAAAAGCAATATGCTCCTAACAAAGAGGCTGGCGAGAAGTTCATGGCAGAAGTTGCCAAGAAGGAAGGCATCAAGCAGATTGAGGAGAGCGGCGTTTACTACGAGGTAATCACCGAGGGCGCTGGCCAGATTCCTGCCGACACCAGCTTCGTACAGGTTAAGTACGAGGGCACACTCATCGACGGCACCGTATTCGACGGCAACATGGATCAGGAGAAGCCCATGACATTCCGTTGCAACCAGGTTATCCCCGGTTGGACAATGGCTCTGACCCACATGCCCGCTGGTTCTAAGTGGAAGGTTTACATCCCCCAGGAAATGGCATACGGCGAGCGTGAGGCTGGCGACAAGATCAAGCCCTTCAGCACACTGGTATTCGTTATCGACCTGGTTTCTGTAGGCAAGTAATACAATACCACAAACCATACAAGGGGCAATTTGCTGTAGCGTCATAGACCATACGACATCAGCGAATTGCCCCTTTTTCATCCAAATGACACCCCAAAAACTATAATCATGAAAAAGATATTCCTACTTACACTGCTGTCTGCCCTTTGCCTCGGCATCCAGGCAGGCCCCAAGAAGAAAAAAGACAAGAAGAGCAAAACAGCTCAGACTGCACAGGTGGACACCGTGGACATAAAGACCTTCTCCTACCTCATGGGCCGTCTCAATACACAGGGCCTTGCAGAGTACCTGAGTCGTCAGAAAGGCGTGGACACCAAGTACATGGCACAGTTCATAGAAGGCTTTGGCAAAACAGAACTTACTGAAGCCGACCTTCAAGCTAAGGCACGCATTGCCGGCACAGAGATACGCGAAGACGTAAGCAAGCGCGTAATGCCCAACATCTCCAAGCAGATAAACGATTCTGTGGATATGCTCAATCACGAGGAATTCCTGCGCGGCTTTATGGAAGGTCTCACTGGCACGCAATATGCCATCAGCAACGATTCTGCCATGAATATTGTGGAGAAACAATTGAAATACTACCAGGAAAGCATGATGGAACGCAAATACGGAGCCAACCGCAAGGCCGGAGAAGAATTCCTGAAAGCCAACCTAAAGAACAAGGACGTACAACAAACTGCCAGCGGTCTGCAGTACAAAATCATAACCAAAGGCGAAGGACCTGTTCCCACCAACACACAGAAGGTAAAGGTACACTACGAAGGCCGTCTCATCGATGGTGAGGTCTTTGATAGTTCATACAAGCGCGGACAACCTGCCACCTTCGGTGTAAATCAGGTCATCAAGGGTTGGACAGAGGCACTCACCATGATGCCTGCCGGCTCCAAATGGGAACTCTACATCCCTCAGGAACTGGCCTATGGTTCCAGAGAGCAACAATCCATACCTGCATTCTCCTGCCTTATCTTTACTGTAGAACTATTAGAGGTGGTAAAGTAAAATAGATACCTTATACTAAGAATGAGATTGTGTCACAATATACGGATACAATCTCATTCTTTGTTATTGGAAATTCGTCCTCCCGAGGACGATGGCGCGTCCTCATTGAGGACAAAGCCTCGTTCTCACTGAGGACCGACGTCCGTTCTCAAGGAGAACAAAAATGATAGTCCAAAACTATTTTGCAGGAACACACCAATAAAGGAAAAGACCAGCTATGAGCAGAACCACAATTGCCATAGCCATAATGCCCCACATGAAGGACTGATTTGCTTTACGCGCTTTATGTCTCATATTTTTTCTTTGGATATTTGTACTACTTTTCCACCGACTTCAGTATTGTCTGATATGCATTAGTGTCTCGTAACAGGTTTACCGCACTACGATATACCTTGTCCTTGGGAATAGCATGTCGGATACTACCTTGCTGATGATAGTACCTGATGATTATCTCGCTTTCCAGATATGGCATAATATGCTTGCGCATACGCTGGAGATCCTTGTGAATATCAGGAGCAAACTTTGCTTCCAAAGCCTTCATCTCTGCCTCGGCATCCTCCAGGTACCCCTCCATGTCTGCCACACGACGAAGGAGCTGCATTACCTCGTCGGAGCGACGATTATAGGTAAATTTAGCCTCTTCTACATACTTACAGAAGGCATCATAGACACTGTCCGTAAGATGGAACTCCCCTGGAGCATCTATCGCAGGATGTCTGCTGGCAAAGTCTGTTGCCCAATCAAAAAAGATGTCGCTCTGCACCAGGTCGTATATCATAGTGGGCAAGGTATCGTTCAAGATGACGCTGTCTGGTTGAATACCACCTCCGTCGGTTACAGGACGTCCTGCCTTGGTATAGAAAGTGCTACGCAAAGAATCTGGAATAATCTTAGAACTGCCATCGTGGTTATATTCGTGTGCCTGAATGCAACGACCCGAGGGGATGTAGTAGCGTCCGGTAGTAATCTTTAGTTCTCCACGATAAGGCACATCACGTATGGCCTGTACCAGACCCTTACCAAAGGTGCGCGTACCCATGATGACAGCGCGATCCATATCCTGCAAAGCCCCGCTTACAATCTCGGACGAGGAAGCAGACATGCCGTTAACAAGCACCACCAATGGCATATCGGGTGCAATAGGGTCTGTTGTGGTGGAGTATTCGTGGTTCATGGATGCCTGCTTGCCCTTGGTATAAACCACCTTCACTCCCTTTGGCAAGAACAGATTAGTAATGTCTACAGCCTCGTTTATAGCACCGCCCACATTATCGCGTATGTCCAGAACAAGAGCTTTTGCACCTTGCGACATAAGTTGCAGAAGTGCATGGCGCATCTCGCGTGCACAACCGGAAGTGAAACTGTTCAGATTTATATATCCTATACCATCGTCCATAATACCATAGTAAGGTATTGCGGGCAGCTGGATTGTACGACGTGTTATATGTACGGTACGTGGTTCCTTCTCTCCTGGACGTTGGAAACGCAATTCAAGCGTTGTTCCTGCCTCGCCACGAAGCATATCTGTAACATTGGTGGGCATCAAACCCTTAATATCCTTGCCATCTACTGTCAAGATAATATCACCTGCTTTAAGACCTGCATCCTGGCTGGGGGTATTTATATATGGCTCGTCTATCACCACACGGTCATGCTTCTTATGATAGCGTATAATACTACCTATGCCTGCATATTTACCCGTGGCCATCTGTCGCAGGTCGTCATCGTCGGCAGGATAGTATCCTGTATAGGGGTCTACCCTCATAAGCATACCGTCTATGGCCCATTGCATCACCGTATCAGCGGCAAGGGTGTCTACATAATAGATATCCAGCAGTTTGTATATCTCATTGAATATCTCTGCATTGTCAGGAGTAGGATCAAGCTTAAGGGGCTTGGAACTGTACTGATTAGGTACAGCTCCTTGATAAATGCCACTTAGCTTAGAATCTATAAAACTCTTGATTTCTGAATATGTCATAATTAATAACTAACTCCAAACTTATCAAAAAACTTGTGTAAGGTATCAAATACATGATCCTTCTGAATTTGCTCAAGTGTATCCCAAGCTTTTATAACTTTGCACATCTGATGCCACATTGCTTTATTGCCAGCTTCCTTAAACGTAAGTTTATATTGCTCAAGAATCTTACGTTCTTTAATAGACTGTTTCTTAGCCTCAATACGCGCAGTTTCTTCTTCAGTGTATTCCTTTTTCTTAGCCATTAGTATCTCTGCCTCCTTTCTATTAGCGTCCCAATATCTCAAACGTGCTCTGGTTTGAGCTATATTGGTTCTCAGTTTATGAGCTGCCTTTTTATCTCTGTTTTCCTTAGCCTGCTCATGAAGCTCTTCATACTTTGCAAGCTTTTCTTCAAAATAGCTTCTCGGCCTGTCGATTTTACAAGGTATCTCTTTTACATTGCAAAGTCTTTCCTTTGTAATATTTTGCTGAGGGGTAAGAAGCTGTAGATTATTAAGATGATAATCCTCAAGGCTTGTATGCTTGTTATTGATGTGATCCACGACCATACCTTCTGGTACTTCATCATGGAACCAAGCCCATATAGCTCTGTGCAAGCCAATGCTTCTGGTCTTATAGATATAAGTATCAGTTTCTTTTTTACAGCCCTTGAAGGTTCTCTTAATCGGAACTTTAATCTTATTGCCATTGGAATCTAAGTCATAAATGGTGAAAGCATAATATCCACTGTTATTAGTCTGAAGCTTGAATAATCCATTTTTATTATAAACTAATCCATCTTCAGTTATTTCGATAATACCTCCTTTCATTAAATCTTCTTTTGTTAGTCTTTTTGCATATCTTGCCATAATTGGCCTCCTTAAATAATTTTAGTTTTTATTAGGTAATCACCTTATATTATATTATACAGTATTTCTTTCATATTTTTAATATAATAATTTTTTTTCTTACCTAATAAATTTAGCTAATTTTCATTGACCCAGAAAAAAAATGGAGCAATTTTTTAAAAGCAAAATTCTAGTAGATGGGCGCAGTAAAAAACATATAGAATACTGTATACTATCTAAGGGAGTCATGCCTATTTATGTTCGATAAAATCAGAGCTGACCGGATTGCTGCCGAAGAGGTCCCGGACTCTGACTAGTGAGCGAAGCTAGGTTATCGTAAGTAGGAACATGCTGCAACCCAATATTGATTTATAAGGAGAATATTAAAATGATTGAAAATGAAACTAACGTATCGCAGCAAGACAATGTGAATGACAGTATCGACTACATCGAAGCTATAAAAGAGATGAAACAGAACTCTGTCAATCGTGCAGAATATGACAAGCTAAAGAAAGAGAACAAACAGCTACTTGATGCACTTGTAGACGGCAAAGAAATTGAAATTAAGAAAGAAGAGCCAGTAGATATTAGTAAGCTTAGAAAGGAACTTTTTAACAAAGATTCTCAGTTATCTAACTTAGATTACGTGTCGAGCGCTCTTAAACTACGTAATGCTCTTATAGAAAAAGGTGAACGGGACCCATTCTTACCTTATGGTGAGAAAGTAACCTTAACAGCAGAGCATTATGACAAAGCAGACCAAGTTGCTACAGTCCTACAAGAATGTGTTGATTTTGCTGATGGTGATTCAGGTATCTTTAGTGCAGAACTGCAACGCAGAACCAAGGATGCTATGCCGGTAATAAGGAGAAATAGATAATGGTAGATATAGTCGGATATGAAGGCCTTTATGCTATTACTTCTTGCGGTAGGGTATGGAGTTATAAACGAAAGAAGTTTTTAACGCCTATTAAGCAAAAGAACGGTTACTTGTTTGTAAACCTTTATGATGGAGCTGGTAACAAAAAGAGAGGGCTTATTCATCGTTTAGTGGCTATATCCTATCTTTCGAATCCTCAAGGTTTTTCTCAAGTTAATCACAAAGATGAAAACAAATCAAACAACTGTCTCAAGAATTTGGAATGGTGCTCAGCTCAGTATAATGTTGATTACTCACAGTCTAAGCAAATTCAGTGTGTAGAAACAGGTGATATTTTTAAGTCCGCTCGTGAAGCGGCTAGAAAATTGAAGCTTCATCAGAGTTGTATTAATAGAGTGCTGAACGGCCAATCCCAGAAGACAAACAATCTAAAATTTATTTATATTTAAAAGGAGATTTTTAATTATGGCAAACTTTACTGGTACACTAAACAGTAATGAAATTTTTAGTGCATTGTTTAATATGATAATAAGTCAACAGGTGTTTGCAAACAACATCTATGACACAAAACAAACTCTCGCGGACATGTCCCGCGTTGACGGATCCTTATATGGAGACACCAAGCTGTATTACAGCACTGACGTACTTAAATCCTTCGAATGGGCCAACGATGCTGAAGCTCAGAACCTTCTTAAGCTCCATAGACCTGAGGCACCTGAGTGCCAGGCCATTTCTATTGATAAGTTTAGAATGATTCCTGTTACAGTAGATAATTACCTCTCTAAGAGAGCATGGTCTACTGAGGGTGCATTCAGCTCATTCAATAGCCAGATTCTTGGCTGGATTAGAGATACAAAGAGAGTATATGATGCAACACTCTTTAACTCTTTTGTAGGAACTACTTCAACTCCTGTAGGTAAGCAGAATGTATCTATTATTCTTCCTCCCGAGCCGGAAGGCGTAGATGACTATAATACTGAATCTTATAACAGACTTGTAGCTCAGGCTATTGCTACTGAAATGGCTAACCTTATGGTTGACCTTCAGGACGTATCTAGAGACTACAATGACTATGGTAACCTTAGATCCTTCAATGTAGATGACCTCGTATTTGTATGGAATGCAGAGCAGGTTAACCGTATCAAGAAGCTTGATACGCCTACTATCTTCCACAAAGAAGGACTTATTGATAAGTTTGCTGAGCACACCCTTCCTGCTAGATATTTCGGTAATGTAAATACTTCTGCAGGCACCACAGGTGGAAGTAATATTACTATCAGATCTCTTATTGAAAAGGATTACAATACAGTAGATCCTGATAAGGCAGGTTATGATCCTAAGAAGCACATCTTCCCTGGTGATCTTCTTCCTAATAACACTGCTTATGAAGCAAATGAGACATATTCTGAAGACCAGTCTATAGTATGTAAGATCTATCATAAGGATTCTATTCCTTTCATGACAGCTTTTGAGACTGGTACTGAATTCTTTAACCCTCGTTCTCTTACCGAGACTCATTACCTCATTTGGGGCTACAATGATCTTGAGTATTTGAAAAACTACCCCTTCGTAACTGTTAAGGCAGTAAGTGCTGGGGCATAATATTCTCCTATCGTCATTTTGGGGCTTGGACATTAACTAAGCCCCATAACTAAAATATAAAGGAGATCATGATGACTTTATATATATGTAATTACAACAATTACTATAACAGGATACTAAAGAAAGAAAGCGACATCATGGGCTATCTCGATTCAGTTAAGTATGTAGTACCTTCTACTAACTTCAATCCTAATGACGGAGTTAATACTACTCACGTTATAGGAGCCGGTGACTATCACGGTGTTGGAGATTATTTAATTGCTCTAGAAGGAAATGAGATACGCTCTAGATGGTTTATTATAGATTCAATAAGGACTAGAGCAGGACAGCATGAGCTCACTCTTAGAAGAGACCTTTTAGTAGACTTCTGGGCAGATGTTAAAGAAGCACCTTGTTTTATTGAGAAAGCTATTCTTAAAAATAATGATTATCTTATATTTAACAATGAGAATATGTCTTTTAATCAAATAAAAAAGAAAGAAACTCTTCTTAAAGACAATTCTCAATGTCCCTGGATAGTTGGTTATTATTCAAAGAAAACTGAAAGTAGTTTTTTATCCGGAACAGTTAACTATAATGATCCTAATGATGCTGGTTTTATTCTAATAGATAATATTGAGGCTTGGGAATATAATGCTACAAGTACTCCATTTAAAGCAAATCCTAATGAGGTTTTTTATAGAGTTTATGGTGTAAATACTGATAATATTGCCGGAGTCTCAAATGGTTTTATTGAGTTTAATAAAGACGGTGATTTCTATAGCTGGCAAAGAAAATTATTAGATTTTAATCCTGGTTTTAATTTTAACAATAATGCCGGCGAAGTAGGAAGAGAACTTGCACCATATTTTCAACTTAGCAAATCTGTTTTATATGAGTTCTTAGGGGACTATACTACTATTACATCTGAGGCTAAGTTCGAAGAATTTTATTCTTTACAAGGTAAGACGATTAAAGACTTAGCTACAGGAAAGTACTATAGAGTTTCAATAACAATAAATCCTACAATACACTATACAGACACTGTTAGTATCAAAAGTGGATCTATGTTCCAGTATTTAAGTAGTATTGTAACTCAGGAAAACAGTTCTACACTTGGTGGTTATGCTAATGCAAATTCTTTTGAGGCAACAGTATCAGGAATCTTATTTGATATGGCATTAGACGAACTTGAGAATGCATCAACCACTTGGAATATGACGGCTAATAAGCTTATTACAGAAGATGCCCCTTATAATATTTTTGCTATTCCTTACGGAGCTGTATCTTTATATAAAACAGGTGAAGGTAAACTTGTAACTAGTAGTAAGGCATTAGCTTACAATACTGCAGTATCTATGATAACGACTATGGGTAGCAATTTATATGATATGCAAATATTACCTTATTGCCCGATAAGTTTACCATCTGATTATGTTAAAAGAGTTGAAGTAGATTCTGATCTAGCTTATAGTCTTATACTTGGAAAAAATAATACTCCTGTTGGATTTATCTTGAATGTTCCAAAGGCTAGTTTTTCTGTAGATATTTTTACAAATATTAATGTAGATAACAAGAAAATAAGTAATGAATGTGATTTCTATAAGTTATGTTCACCTAACTGGAGTAGTGAATTCCAGTTTAGTGCAGCTAAGAACGGCGGTGTTTCATATTTTAACGTAGACTGTGAGTACAAACCCTATCAGCCATATATTCATGTAGGTATAGACTTTAAAGAGCTTTATGGTATTGATTATAATGATGCTAGAGGACTTATTTGTAGTGGAGATTTTTCAATTACTCAGATAAGTGATGCATGGCAGAATTATCAGATAAATAATAAGAACTTCCAGAATATTTTTGATAGGCAAATACAAAATATGGAAGTAAACAACAATGTAGCGAGACTACAAGATAAGTTAACTGCTACTGTAGGAGCCGTAAGTGGTGCAGTGAGCGGAGCAGCTGGTGGAGCTTTAGTAGGTGGAGGTTATGGAGCCATAGCTGGAGCTTTAGTAGGTGGTGCTGCTAGTGCTATAGGCGGTGCTATGGACTATCATATAAAAGAAAAGCTTAGAAATGAGACTTTAGATTATACAAAAGATATGTTCGGTTATCAGCTTGGTAATATACAGGCTTTACCTTATACCTTAACTAAAGTATCTAGTTTTAACAATAACAATAAATTATTCCCAATACTTGAATATTACACATGTACTGAAACTGAGAAGCTAGCTCTCGCTAATAAGATTGCTTATAATGGAATGACTGTAGGTGTAATAGGAAAGATAAGTGATTACTTAGGTAATACTTGGTCTTATAAAGATATTATAGCTAAAGGCTATATTAAAGCTAAGCTTATAAGACTTGAGATCCCTGGTGAAGATTATCATATAGTAAACTCTATTGCGGATGAACTTAATAAAGGAGTGTATACCTTATGATTCAAGGAAGTATAAATCAGCTATTAGGTCAGGCTACAGCTATAATCGGTATTGGTAAGGCAATTAAGAAGAATAAATCAATATCTGATACCGAAGTTGAAGAGCCTGAAACCGTAGAAAACAAAGTAGAAGAGCCTTCTCCTGCTGATATTCAGAAAAAGAAAGCAGAAGAAGAGCTTAAAGCTGAACAGGAAAGAATAAGACAAGGAAGAGAGGCTGCTAGAGAGCAAATACTTCTAGATACTCCTTGGTCAAAAGAAAAGGTTCAGATGGAAAGAGAAGAAGCTAAGTCTAAGATATTAGATTTAGGGAAAGGAGTATAACCTATGGGTGCAGCAATGTATGATATTGACACAATAATCTCTGCTGGCATAAATCCTAAGACAGGCTTACCTACTAAGGTAGATAGCGTTCTTAATGGCGTAGACAAGTATGAGATTAAGAAACAACTAAGAATCCTTGATGAACAGGATGCTGTTAATAGATTTACTTGGTATAATCTTCCTAATGGACTTAACAGTAGACTCATGGAGAGAATCTTGTATTACAAAGGTCAGGGAATGTTCTTTAAGTTAAAAGATAAGTTTTACTTCTTGCCTTATGCACTTAATGGAACAATAGACGTATATGGTAGGTTTACTGATGTAACTCCTCTACCTTTTAATGGTAAAGCAAGTGGAGATGGTAAAGATAAACCTTGGATTACAGGACTTTCTAGAAAATGTGTTTATGAGTCCATGCTTCCTGATGACTTTATTAAAGAGGATGGCAGTCCTGATATAGACAAACTTAAAGAAGCTGTAGAAGATAGTTGTGTACTTATAAAGGATTATACTGAGCAAGTAAGTCAGACTAATATAAGTAGACAGATACTACAGGATCCTATTCTTGATGTAATGTCTGATATGATACCATTTATGAGGACTTCATTACTTAATGCTACTGGAGTACAGGGCATGAGAGTAAACTCACAGGATGAGTATGCTAATGTAGAAGCTGCTAGTAGAAGTGTTAATAGAGCAGCTCTTGATGGTAAGAAGTTTGTACCTATTGTAGGTAATGTAGACTTCCAGGAGCTTACTTCAGGAACAGTAGCTAAGGCAGAAGAGTTCTTGTTAGCTATGCAGAGCCTAGATAACTATAGATTAAGTTTGTATGGCTTAGATAACGGCGGCTTATTCCAGAAGAAGAGTCATATGTTAGAAGCTGAGCAGAAGCTGAATGCAGGAACTACTGGCCTAGTGCTCAGAGACAGCTTACAGAACAGACAGGATGCTTGTAATATTATCAACTCTATTTGGGGACTTGGTATGTGGTGTGAGCCTTCTGAGGTTATCTTAGCCACAGATACTAATGGAGATATGATTGCAGGAAGCAATGAAGACATGGGAACTAATCAGAATGAGGGAGGACAAGAGACTTATGAAGAGACAGTATAATGGAGCTAGCCTGTATGGCAACTTTAGAACACGAACTTTTTCTGATATTTATGATACACTAGACACTTTTAAAATAGCTTACAGAGAGAGTGGTATTCCTGTAGTGCTTAGTGATGAGTCTTTAGATACCTTATATTACTTGTTATATGCTAGATATGGCAATTCTAATGTAGCTAGTTCAGATGAGAATCAGTTTAAGTACAAGTTATATTCTACAATCTACATGTATGGACCTGCTTGGCAGAAGAGACTTGATATTCAGACCAAGCTTATAGGACTTAGTGATGATGAGATAATTAAAGGATCTACTGCTATTCATAACACTGCTTTAAATCCTAGTACTTGGCCTAGTACACAAAGTCTTGAAGAACTTAACTATATTAATCAACAGAATACTACTAAGTATAAGAAGAGCAAGCTTGAGGCATATGCTTCCTTATATGCACTTATAGAAACAGACGTAACTGAAGAGTTTATTGGTAAGTTTAAGAAGCTTTTCTTAACCATAGTAGAACCAGAATTACCTTTATGGTATACAACAGAAGGAGATAATTGATATGGTAGACATAATTAGTGAATTATTTATCGCAGCAGCGCCTGCTATTACTGCTGTTATTGGTATTATTGCTGCAGTAAAGAAGTGTATAACTACACATGCCGACAAGAGCAAAGAAGTTATGAATGAGCTTATTGAGCTTAGGAAGGAAGTTAAGGACAGTAAAGAATATGATAACTTAAAAGATCAGCTTACAGTAGTACATCAAGAAAATGTAGTACTTAAGAAGAAGATTAATGAACTACTTACAAAGATAGATAGAGTAGCTAGAAAAGAGGATCATGATGAAAACTGCAAATGTGAAAAGTGCAAGAACTAAAGAGTGTAGATTTTGGAGAAACTTCTATACGATATTCCATTACTTATTCTTATTTGGCCCTCTAGCATATTATCTTCCAATGGGCTACCTTACTGGACAGCCGGTACAAAAGATAAGTATATCATTAACAGTAATAGCAGCTGTTATATTATCAGGAGCATCAGTATTGATGTCTACTACAGCAAGGGCTGGAATGCATAGAAGTGTGTTATGGATTTTGATACTTGGCCTTATATTTACGTTATCACAGATTAAGGTATTCTTATTAGTAATGGCTTTGAGTTGTATTATAGATGAATTAATATTCTGTAGACTTAAGGATCATTATGCAGAGCTTTATAGAACTAATAAAGAGATAGATAGGAGACAGTAATGGATAAAGTTAAACAGTGGATGTATTACCTTATAATAGGTATAGTATCCTTGATAGCATTATGTTTCTTACCTATGGTAGGCTCTACTGTTGGCTTATCTTGGAACCTACCTAATACATTTGTAGGTTGGCTTGTATGGATAGTAGTTAAGTTGGTTATTGCTGCTCTTAACGTAACAATATTCCACTGCTTTATGTTACAAGCAAAAGTAAATGTACGTAATGAAGAAAGGTATCAAGAAGCTCTAGGCATATTAAGAGCAGTAGAGACTAAGCAATATATTCCAATGAGTCCTGAGGAGTGGACTAAGAAGCAATATGAGCAAAAAGGTGTAGTAATATTTATAACAACTGCATTGAGTACTATAGCATTAACACAAGCTATATTGACCTTCGACTGGATGGCTATGTTGACTTACTTATTCACAATAATTATGGGACTTATATTTGGAGTTATACAGATGAAAACCGCAGAGGAGTATTGGACTGATGAATTTTGGCAGTATGCGCAGAAAGTTAAAAAAGACTTGGAAGTGGCTGCGTCTAAAGATATTAAACAGAAAGATGATCCTGCCTGCAATAATAGCCGAGAGCATATTTTGGAGCCCTCTATGGCTAGCTATCCTTATGGCCCTTATATGGGACCCATGGTGGTGGACCCTCGTTACTGCAATAGTAGCTTTTTGGGTGGGGCCGCTTACCCCGGCTATACCCCTTCAGCTAGCGTTTATCCTACTAGTGAGCAAGCTAATCAACAAGATCAAACTAAATAAAGGAGACTTTACAAATGATTAAAGTTAATAACAAATATTACAGAAACCTTGAGGAGCAGGTACAGTTCCTTACTAATTATCATGATGTTAACCAAGGTTTAGTACAGTGGGGCATTAAGGTAGTAGGACAGGTAGAGAGTGAATCTGAACTTCCTATGCCTTATGATGGAGCTTATGGAGATGCAATAGCTGTAGGAACACAGGCACCTTTCTTCTTCTACATATGGACGAGACCTTCTATTGAGGGAGGCACAGATTATTGGTTTCCCTTTGGAGAAATTAGTATAGTAGGACCTCAAGGACCTCAGGGTGATCCTGGAGAGCCTGGAGAAGATGGAGAGTCTTCTATGTGGTATGCTGGAAGCGGAGCACCTCAGCCTGGTTCATATAACAGAGGAGACATGTACTTCAGAACAAATGGAGATGTATTTAGATACACTAATGGAGCATGGCAGGCA
>ERZ808032.77-NODE-77-length-14778-cov-4.028910_pt1 | contig 14778 bp, 13 predicted proteins | sample MGYA00380187_ERZ808032 | MGnify/ENA primary metagenome ERZ808032 (study PRJEB31490, sample SAMN06133378) | cow dung metagenome | isolation source: M10 | host: cow | place: China: Chengdu | collected 2015-05 ...
GTTAAACATTGAAATAAAAGCATCACAATTGGGAATTAGAGAGGCTAATTCTTCCGATGAAAACGCACTTTTTTGCGGTTTTATAATTTCAAATCCCTGCAAAGTAGGGAACGATTCTGGGAACAAGGCATGTGCCACTAAAATTCGTTTCATGAATTAAAAAGATTTACGTAAACGGGCAACGGGCAAACCTAATTGTTCGCGGTATTTGGCCACGGTTCTTCTGGCAATAGGATACCCTTTTTGCTGCAATAATTCACACAATTTTTCGTCGGGAAGAGGATGTTTTTTATCTTCGGAATCTATCATTTCTTTAAGCAAGGCTTTGATTTCGCGGGTAGAAACCTCTTCGCCAGAGTCGGTAACCATGCCTTCGGAAAAGAAAAACTTTAACGGGAATATACCAAAATTGGTTTGAATGTACTTGTTGCCCACAGCACGCGATACAGTAGATATTTCGTAGTGCGACAAATTAGCGATGTCTTTCATGGTCATGGGTTTGAGCAAAGTTTCGCCCCCTTGCACAAAGAAGTCCTTTTGGTAAACAATAATAGCATTCACAATAGACAACAACGTTGTTTCGCGCTGTTTTATGGCATCGATAAACGACTTTGCCCGGTCTAACTTTTGCTTAGCAAATTGAACCACGGCTCGTCGATCTGGGGTACGATTGGCAGCATTGCCAGAAAAATCCTGAAACAATTGCACATACGACTCACCTACTTTTAACGATGGAATGGACTGATTATTTAGTTGCAGCACCCCCGTTTCGCTGTCGTAAATAAAATCGGGAATTACCACGTTGTTTTTTTCGTATCCCGTTTCGCTAAAACCATTACTTGGATGTGGGTTAAGACGGGTTATTTCTTGTATGGCATCACGCATTTCGTCATCTGACAATTGTAATTGCGCCTGCGCCTTATCGTAGTGCCGCTGGGTAAACAAATCATAGCATTCTTCTAATATGCGCATGGCATTATCTACCGAAGGGGTAAAAGGTTTTCTTTCTAATTGTAATAACAAACATTCATCCAACGAGCGAGCGCCCACACCGGCTGGATCTAAACTTTGTACGTCGGTTAATGCCTCAAACATATCGGTTTCTGTTGCCTGCTGATTATATTGCAGATTATAATCGATGGTAAGCAAACTAACCTCTCTATCTAAATAACCTTTGGTATCTAAATTGCCAATAATGTACTCGCCCATTTGCAAACGTGCTTCGGATAGGTCGAGCATTCTAATTTGTTCCAATAAATTACTAGTAAAATCGGCCTCTTCCGAAAAGTTGGTGAACATAAAATCGGTTGCTACACTAGCACCCGACATGGGTTCATAGCCACTATCGGCCAATTCGTCTTCTGAAAGGTATTCGGCCAGCTGAGACAAGTCTTCGTCGGCACTAGAAGCATCATTTTTATCGGTTTCATCGAAAGATTCAGCCTGTATTGCATCGTCGGATGATTCCCACTCGGTTACCCCCTCTTCTAATGCTGGATTATCTTCTAACTCGTGCTTGATGCGATCTTCTAGCTCTAAAAGTGGACACTCTAATAACCCTATCACCAATAATTGTTGCGGCGACAAGGTTTGTTTGAGTTGTTGTTGTAAAACTTGTTTTTGAGACATGGGGTAAAGGTAGTAATTTTTGGTTAAAGTTGATGGGATTTTATGCCATATAGCATAGATTTTTGTATTTTTGAAACCAGAATGAAACAGCATCTACAACATAACTTACGAACGGGGTGTTTCTTAACCTTTTGGTTGGGATGCATGGCGTTGCTATGGGCATTTGACCCCATGGTTTACATGCAGATTAGGGGTCAAATAAACGGAGGTGATGTAGAGGGAGGTATCAGGCAAATAGAAAAACAAATAAAAAAAGATAAAAAAGAGGCTGAGTGGTATTGGCTACTGGACGATATTTATCAAAGTCAAAACAATACAGAAGCACGAATTTTTCACTTACAACGTGCTTTGAGCGTAAAAAAATTATCGGAAAGAGAGGCTACATTGTTTCGCCTTGGTCAAGCCTTTTTTGATGCGGGCATGTACAATAAAGCCCAAGAGACCTACGCGATTATGCCCCCATCAAGGATTCAGCAACGCGCTATTAAAGCGTGCGCTATTGCCGACAGTCTACGCAATAATCCCGTTGACATACAACGAAATAGCATGGGAGATAGCATCAACCTACCCTACGATAACATTTGGCCTAGCTTGACTGCAGACGGAACCTATTTTTGCAGTACAGTAGTAGTAGGCAAGCGTGGTTTTGTGGGAAACACCCTACAATTACAAGAAGATATTTATAGTTGTAGCAAAAAAGGGGGCGTTTGGCAACCCATAGAGGCATTACCTTACCCCATCAATACCGAGGCTAACGAAGGGTCTCCTTGTTTCTCGGCCGACGGGAAATACTTGTTTTTTGTGCGTTGTGGCGAGCATAGCGGCATGGGGAGTTGCGATATTTACTATTGCATAAATAGAAAAGGCAAATGGAGCAAACCTATTTTGGCACCCGCCCCACTAAATAGTAAATATTGGGAAAGCACCCCTTGTATGAGTGCATCGGGCAAAGAAATGTATTTTGCTAGTAATCGCCCTGGCGGCAAAGGCAAAAAAGATATTTGGAGGTGCCAGATTACACGCAACCCCGATGGGACACTACAATTTGATAATGTTGTAGTTTTAGAGGGCAACATCAATACTCCATACGACGAGATTTCGCCTTTTTTACATGCCAACGACAGCACCCTCTATTTTTCTAGCAACGGCCATTATGGGTTGGGTAGACTTGATATTTTTTATTGTAACCGATTGGGGGAAAACCAATGGAGTGAGCCTACCAACCTAGGGTATCCCATTAATACACACAGCGATGAAATGGGCTGGATAGTAAGTCCTGATGGAGAAACTGCCTATATGGCATCTGATAGTAGCCTAACAGGTGTATCGCACAAAATTATTTACCAGATTAATCTTCCACTAGCATTACAACCGGCGCCTAGTACACCTCAACAACTATGGGACATCCAAAAAACGGTTACACTGCGCCACATCTACTTTGATTTTGATAAAGCTACTTTGCAACCCACATCAGAGAAGGAATTAAACCAATTGGTTGAACTAATACAGAACAACCCCAATAAAACCTTTATCGTTACTGGACACACCGACAATGTGGGCAACGATGCTTACAACCAAACACTTTCTGAAAAACGAGCCGAAAGTGTGGTGCAGTATTTAATAGAAAAAGGCATTGATTCCAAACGCCTTGTAAGCCAAGGCATGGGCAGTAGCCAACCTACCGAAACCAATGCTACCGAATGGGGAAGATCCCAAAACAGACGCATCGAGGTAAGCGTTCAATAAACTACTTAAAAGACAAATAAGGCGCTATTTTAGCTATAAATTGGGGAGTAACATCCCTGTCTTCTACCAAATCATCTAGCGCATTATATCGTTGTTCTGGCTTATTTAACCGATTATCGTACAACGATTTTGCTTGAAAATAGCGTATGTATGGATGGCGTTTTAGTTGATCGATAGTAAATTGATTGATAGGAATTTTCTGAATGTACGTAGTATCTACCCATAGCTGATGTTCTATCTTTGCATAGGTTTCTGCAGGAAACCGATACACTTCTAGCAACTGCTCTTTGCTATAAAATCCACCCAATTTGGTTCGATAATTGACAATCATTTTAGCATAACCGCTACCGATGCCCCGTAATTGCTTTAACAAGGTAGTATCGGCCGTATTTAGTTCTACAGCTTGGTCGGTTTTAATTGATTTGGCAACACGTAACTTTTGCTGACTAACAGAGTCATTAACAACTGCGCTATTTTCTGCGGTGAAATGGGGTGTTTTTACACTTTGCTGTGCCAACAGCATACGCACACCAAGCAATACAAAGACAAGAAGTAAAAGCAGTAGCGTTCCGCGTTTTTCGCTCTGCGTTACAAAAAAGAGTTTGTTCCAATACATTTTTAAGAATTAAGATGATTTTATGGTTAATGCGTTGATAAGCTGATTCTAACTTACGAATCAACAAATCAACGCATATACAAATCTAGGTTTATTATCCTAACAAAGAATACAAGAACACAGCAAATATACATGCTGGCACAAAGAAGCGCAACATATAAATGTATCCTTTGATAAACAGGTGTGCTTTGGGATGTTTAATACGTAACTCGGTGGCAATAATGCGTTTATCCAAGAACCATCCTACAAAAATAGAAATAAAGAAACCGCCTACAGGCAATAAGATAGATGCGGTTACAAAGTCTAATAAATCAAAGAAGGTTTTACCAAATAAGGTAACGTCTTGTAGTAAACCAAATGACATCGAAGCAAAAACACCCAACACCGAAACCATACCCGTAACGATAAAGGCCGCTTTTCTACGAGTTAACGAGGTGTTCTCGTAAATATAAGCCGTTACTACCTCTAACAACGAGATAAGCGAAGTGATGGCTGCTATAAATAACAATGCATAAAATAAGATAGACCACAACGTGCCTAGTGGCATTTGTTGAAATACATTAGGCAATACTTTGAATACTAAACTAGGACCTTCGGTGGGTTGCATGCCAAACGAGAACACCGCAGGGAAAATAATCATTGCAGACAAAATGGCCACCATAGCATCGATAGAAACCACTTGCGTAGCGGTTTTTGCTAGGCTTACATCTTTTTTAAAGTAGGATGAGTAGGTGATTAAACAACCCATACCCAAACTTAACGAGAAGAAAGTTTGCCCAATGGCTATTAAGATAGCAACGGGTTCTAATTCTGAGAAATTAGGCAAGAATAAATACTTCATACCTTGGCCGGCAGCAGGCAAAAAGAATGAATTTGCTACCATGACCAATATAATCAGGAAGAAAACAGGCATCAATACATTGGATATTTTTTCGATACCTCCGCTTACACCTCTAGCCACAACAAAGGTAGAAATTAACATCACGATTACCATCCAAACAAGTGGCCAATAAGGATGTCCTGCAAATTGATCAAAAACCTGACCATATTGTTCTACCGTCATACCCGATAGGTTTCCTAAAATGGCTTGGGTAAGGTATTCTAAAGTCCAACCCACTACCACAGCATAATAGCCCATGATTAAGAAACCTGCCAAAACACCACTATAGCCAATCCAATGCCATTTTGTTTTGGGAGCTAGTTTTTTAAATGAGTCTACTGCATTGGCATGCGAATGTCTGCCTACAATAAACTCGGCAATTACGCCAGGAATACCTAATAACAACAATGATAATATGTAAATGACCAAAAAGGCACCTCCACCATTTTCGCCTACGATGTACGGGAATCGCCAAACATTTCCCAACCCAACGGCGGTTCCTACTGTAGCCAAAATAACACCTATTTTAGACGAAAAGCTTCCTCTGTTTTCTGTTTTCATACGTTCGCATTAAAAATATGGCGACAAATATATAAAAATACCTGCATTTTGCCTAATTTCGTACCCGCGTTCTTACAATTTTGTAACTTTTGAATAAAAAACACTCGTTTTTGCAAAAAAATTCATTTAAAATAGCTTTAAACGGAATTTATTGTATAATTTTGCAAGAATTTAGAATATTTATTCAGATAATATACATTATGAAGAATAAAACGGATAGATTGAGGGCCATCAAAGAGATGGTTATACAACAATCCATCGGCAATCAAGATGAGTTATTGCTGTTGTTGAAAGAGAAGGGATACCATTTAACGCAAGCCACCTTATCGCGCGACTTGAAGCAACTAAAAATTACCAAAATTCCCAATGACGTAGGGGAATATAGGTACGCATTGCCTCATTCACTATACGCGAGCGGTAAGCCCAGCGAAACCAAGATAATAGGGAACAACTCGCTAGAGTTTTCGGGGCAATTGGCCGTACTAAAAACCCGTTCGGGATATGCTGGAGGTATTGCTGCCGAAATTGACGAACGTGCATCAAGTGCTATTTTAGGCACCATTGCTGGCGATGACACCATCTTGATTATTCCACGAGAAGGATTTAATAGAGAAGAGATTACTAGCATCTTATCGGATGTAATAGAAAAAATTTAAGTAAGTAAATTGATATAGAGATGAAACCCGAGGACGTTAAAATCATCATTGCCGACGAAAGCCACATTAGCTACGTCGATACGATTTTATCTACCATCGAAGCGGCGGCCAAAGTACGTGGCACTGGAATTGCCAAGCGCGATCCTGAATATGTTAAAAAGAAAATACGCGAGGGCAAGGCTGTTATTGCCTTATATGGCGATGAATTTGCTGGATTCAGTTATATAGAAACATGGGGTAATAAAGAATATGTTACCACATCGGGGCTTATTGTTCCCGAAAAATTTAGGGGGTTGGGGCTAGCCAGACGCATTAAGCATCAAACCTTTAGTTTGGCGCGCAAACGCTGGCCTGATGCTAAAATTTTTAGTTTAACATCGGGAGCTGCTGTTATGAAATTAAATACAGCGTTGGGATACCTACCCGTAACCTTTGCCGATTTAACCGACGATGAAGAGTTTTGGAAAGGTTGCCAAGGCTGCGTAAACTACGATGTATTGCAACGAACAGGCAGACGTTATTGCATTTGCACGGGCATGCTTTTTGACCCCAAACAAAAAATGTGTACCGATGCAGCCAAACGTGAATTAAAAAGCGAGAAAAAAAGTTTTTGGAAACGAATTTTCTCCAATAAGGACTAAATATCGGGCACTTTTTCCCTATCGGTCAACAACACGTCGACAATACTTCGACAGGCTCAGCAACCGGCTCAGTGACCGATATTCACAACAAAAAATAAACAAATAAACGATCAATATCATGGAAAAGAAAAAAGTAGTAGTGGCATTTAGCGGTGGTTTGGATACTTCGTACACCGTTATGTACTTAGCCAAAGAAAAAGGATATGAAGTATACGCAGCTTGTGCTAACACCGGCGGTTTTAGCGAAGAGCAACTAAAACAAAACGAAGAAAACGCCTATAAACTAGGTGCAAAAGAATACGTTACCTTGGACGTAACCCGCGAATATTACGACAAGAGCATTCGTTACATGGTATATGGCAACGTATTGCGTAACAACTGCTACCCTATTTCGGTATCGTCTGAACGTATTTTCCAAGCCATGGCCATTGCACGTTATGCCAACGAAATTGGCGCATCTGCCATTGCACACGGTTCGACAGGTGCTGGCAACGACCAAATTCGTTTTGACATGACTTTCTTGGTAATGGCTCCTGGCGTAGAAATTATTACCCTTACCCGCGATGGTAACTTGACCCGCCAAGAAGAGGTGGATTACTTGAATAAAAATGGTTATTTTGCCGATTTTACCAAACTTAAATATTCGTACAACGTAGGTTTGTGGGGCACTTCTATTTGCGGTGGCGAAATTTTGGATTCTACCCAAGGTTTGCCCGAATGCGCTTACCTAAAACACGCTACCAAAGAAGGCCCTGAATTGCTAAAATTGGGCTTTGAAAAAGGCGAACTAACCTCGGTAAACGGCACTAAATACGACGACCCCATTGTAGCCATTCAAAAAGTAGAAGAAATTGGTGCTGCTTATGGCATTGGTCGCGATTGCCACGTAGGCGATACCATCATTGGTATTAAAGGCCGTGTTGGTTTTGAAGCGGCTGCTCCTATGTTGATTATTGGTGCTCACCGTTTCTTGGAAAAATACACCTTGAGCAAATGGCAACAATATTGGAAAGACCAAGTGGCTAACTGGTACGGCATGTTCTTGCACGAAAGCCAATACCTAGAACCCGTTATGCAAGACATTGAAGCCATGCTAGAAAGCAGCCAACGCAATGTTACTGGCGAGGTAACCTTAGAATTGCGTCCTTTGATGTTCCAAACCATTGGCGTTGATTCTCCTAACGACTTGGTTAAAAACAAATTGGGTGAATACGGCGAAACCGCAAAAGCATGGACATCGGACGATGCTAAAGGCTTTATTAAAGTATCGGCTACTGCTTTGCGTGCTTACTACCTAGCACACCCAGACGAAAGAAAATAAAATAGTCGAATTTTGCGAGTAAGTGAGAGCAATGATAAGCTTGCTTAATCATTGCCGAGCGGGAGCAAAATCATGAGCGAAGCGAATAAAGTCGAAGGTCGAAGGTCGACTAAACGACTTAACAACAAAACAACTAAACATCAATAAAAAATGATAAAAGTAGGTATTGTAGGGGGAGCTGGTTATACTGCTGGCGAATTATTGCGTATTTTGCTTAACCACCCCGAAGCAACCATTACATTTGTAAATAGCACTAGTAATGCTGGTAATAAATTGTACGATGTACACGAAGGTTTGTACGGCGAAACAGAGATGACTTTTACCGACATGTTGCCCTTGGATGAAATTGATGTATTGTTCATCTGCTCGGGACACGGTGATAGCAAAAAATTCTTAGAAGCGAACCAAGTGCCAGAAAACGTAAAAATCATTGACCTATCGCAAGATTTTCGCGATGAATCAAATGGTTTTGTGTACGGGTTGCCCGAATTAAACAAGGAACGCATTATAAAGGCAACCAAAATTGCTAACCCTGGTTGTTTTGCTACGGGTATTCAATTGGGATTACTTCCTTTAGCAGCCAATGGTTTGCTAAAAGGCGAAGTACACACCAACGGCATTACCGGATCGACAGGTGCAGGTGTTAAACCTGGCCCTACCTCGCACTTTAGTTGGCGTAACAACAACATTTCTGTTTACAAGGCGTTTAACCACCAACACCTAAAAGAAATCAACCAATCGCTTAAGCAATTACAACCCGACTTTGACCACGCCATTAACTTTATTCCTGTAAGGGGTAACTTTTCGCGCGGCATTTTTGTAAGCAGTTATATTGATTGCGATTTGGAGTTGAGCGAATTGCGTAAATTGTATGCCGATTTTTATCAAGATGCGGCATTCACCTTTATGATTGAATCAAACCCCGATTTAAAACAAGTGGTAAATACCAACAAAGTGTTGATTCACCTAGAAAAATACGGCAATAAATTGTTGATTTTATCGGTTATTGACAACTTACTAAAAGGTGCATCGGGACAAGCTGTTCAAAACATGAACCTGATTTTTGGATTGCCCGAAACCATGGGGCTTCAACTAAAAAGTAGCGCATTCTAATGCCTACCTCACCATTTATTTAAGATAAAGATATGAACCTATTTGATGTATATCCACTTTTTCCCATTGAAATTGTACAAGGGAAAGGTTGCAACGTTTACGACAAAGACGGAAACGAATACCTAGATCTATACGGTGGTCATGCTGTTATTTCGGTAGGACACGCTCACCCAACCTACGTAAAAGCCATTTCGGAACAAGTGGCTAAACTAGGGTTCTACTCTAACTCTGTTATTAATAGCTTGCAACAACAATTGGCCGAAAAATTAGGCAAAGCAAGCGGATACGAGGACTATTCACTATTTTTGGTTAATTCGGGGGCAGAAGCCAACGAGAATGCCCTAAAACTAGCCTCGTTCCACAACGGAAAAAATAAAGTTTTATCGTTCAAACAATCGTTCCATGGACGTACATCGGCCGCTGTTAAAGTAACCGATATTCCTAAATATGTGGCACCCGTTAACGAAGGTTTGGATGTTACATTTGTAGCCTTAAACGACATTGAAACCGTACGTGCAGAATTGCAAAAAGGCACGTATTCATCGGTAATTATTGAAGGTATTCAAGGCATTGGGGGTATTCAAGTTCCTACCACCCAATTTATGCAACAATTGCGCCAAGTTTGTACCGAAACAAAAACCGTTTTGATTTTGGACGAAATTCAATCGGGCTACGGCCGTAGCGGTAAATTCTTTGCACACCAATATTACGGTATTCAACCCGATATTATTACGGTTGCCAAAGGCATTTGCAATGGTTTCCCCATGTCGGGCATGCTAATTAGCCCTATGTTTACACCCGTATACGGACAATTGGGCACCACTTTTGGTGGCAATCATTTGGGTTGTGCAGCTGCATTGGCCGTGTTGGACATTATGGAAAAAGAAAACCTAGTAGAAAATGCCGCTAAAGTGGGAGCTTTCTTATTAGAAGAATTAAAGAAAATAGACGGCATTAAAGAAATTAGGGGTAACGGGCTGATGATTGGCATGGAATTTGAACAACCCATTAAAGAAATTAGAACTAAATTGTTGTTTGAACAAAAAGTATTTACCGGCGTAGCAGGTACCCATACCATTCGTCTATTGCCTCCATTGTGCTTAAGCATGGAGCAAGCACAAGACTTTTTGAACAGACTTAAGAAATGTTTATAATTTATTAGTTATGAAAACAATAGCTATTATTGGAGCCGGTAATATGGGGGGAGCCATTGCACGTGGACTAACCCAAAGCAATTTAATTAGCCAAATTACCGTAAGCGACATCAACCAAGATGCATTAAACGCACTAACTGCTTTTAACAGCAAAATTAAAACCGTAAGCAACAATGCACAAGCTGCAAAAGACGCCGACATTGTAATCCTTGCCGTTAAACCCTGGTTGGTACAAACCATTGTAAACGATATTAAAGACAGCTTGGATTACAGCAAACAACTGCTTGTTTCTATTGCTGCAGGTGTATCGTTAGACGATTTGTGCGCATTATTGAACAAAGAAGGACAGTTGCCTATTTTGTTTAGGTTGATTCCCAATACGGCTATTGATGTATTGCAAAGCGTAAACACCATTGCAGCACACAGCAATGCTACCGAACAAGACAAGGCGTTGGTTTGCGAATTATTTAATGGCATGGGCAAAACATTCTTAGTTCCCGAGAATCAATTAAATGCCCTTATGTCGCTATCAAGTTGCGGCATTGCCTACGCCTTTAGGTACATCCGCGCAGCCGTTGAAGGCGGTGTAGAAATGGGCATCTATCCTAAAGTGGCACAAGAGGTGGTGTTACAAACCTTGCGTGGTGCGGTTGAGTTATTGGAAGCCAATGCTTCGCATCCAGAAGTTGAGATTGACAAGGTAACCACTCCTGGCGGTATTACCATTAAAGGGTTGAACGAGATGGAAGCCAATGGTTTTACCAATGCCGTGATTAAAGGATTGAAAGCGAGCCTAATAAAATAGTTAGGAGTTAGGAGTTAGAAGTTAGGAGTTAATAAATTAATAAAATATATTGTTAGAATTATGATGAAGGAAATTGCAGAACGCTTACGTGGTCTTCGTGATTCTATTGATTTGAGTACAGCCGAAATGGCTGAAAAAACAGGTATCGAAGTTGGAACATACGAGAGCTACGAAACAGGCGAGGTGGATATTCCAATGAACTATATCTGCCAAGTATCACAAGTATTTAAGGTAGACACATCGGTTTTGATTTCGGGCAACGAAACCCATGCACAAAGCTATTTTGTAACCCGCAAGGGCAAAGGTATATCGGTAGAACGTAGCAAAGCCTACAAATACCGCGACCTAGCAGGCGGCTTTAAAAATGCCAAAGCTACGCCTTTTTTGGTTACTGTAGAGCCTAACGATAAGCCTATTCACCTAAATACCCACCCTGGACAAGAGTTTAACTTGATAGAAAAGGGGTCTCTTTTGTTAGAAATTGACGGGAAAGAGATTGTTTTGGAAGAAGGTGATAGCATCTACTTTGACGCTACTAAGCCACACGGAATGAAAGCATTAAATAACGAAAAGGCCCGTTTCTTGGCCATTATCTTATAAAAGTATGTTAGAACGTTTTGTAGAGAAAACCAGCTTTACTTCGCAAGAAGATTTTGTAAAGAACCTAAAAATAAAAGCACCCCAAAATTTTAACTTTGGGTATGATGTTGTAGACGCATGGGCTGCAGAGCAACCCGATAAACGTGCTATTTGCTGGACCAACGACAAAGGAGAGCACATTGATTTTACGTACGCCGACCTTAAACGCGAAACCGATAAAACCGCTGCCTATTTTAAACAATTGGGCATTGGTAAAGGCGATATGGTGATGCTTATTTTAAAACGTCGCTTTGAATTTTGGTATTCGATTATTGCGTTGCACAAATTGGGTGCTGTGGTGATTCCTGCTACCCACTTATTGACCGAAAAAGACATTATTTATCGCTGCGAGGCTGCCGACATCAAGGCCATTGTAGCTGTAGGCGAAACGGTGGTACTAGACCACATCAAAAACGCCCTACCCAAATGTCCTAGCGTTAAACACGTTATTTCGGTAGGGCCCGAAGTGTACGAAGGATTCGAAGATTTTACCAAAGGCATTGAAAATGCTCCTGCTTACGTACGCGAAGAGCATATCAACACCAACGATGATATATCGATTATTTACTTTACATCTGGCACATCGGGCAACCCAAAAATGGTAGCACACGACTTTACCTATCCATTGGGCCACATTGTAACAGGCAGCTATTGGCACAACCTAAACGAAGATAGTTTACACCTAACTGTAGCCGATACGGGTTGGGGGAAAGCGGTTTGGGGCAAACTTTACGGCCAAATGATTGCAGGAGCCTCTATTTTTGTGTACGACCACGAAAAATTTACCCCTGCCGATATGCTGAAAATGATTGAGACCTACCGCATTACCTCGTTCTGCGCGCCTCCTACCATTTTCCGCTTTATGATTCGCGAGGACTTGACCAAATACAATCTTTCTTCGCTAAAGTGGGCTACCATTGCAGGCGAAGCGCTTAACCCTAGCGTTTACCAAGAGTTCTACGAACTAACCGGCATTAAATTGCGCGAAGGTTTTGGCCAAACCGAAACCACCTGTACCGTGCTTACCACACCTTGGATGGAACCCAAACCCGGTTCGATGGGCAAACCCAACCCTGCTTACAACGTGGATATTGTGATGGGCGATGGACGCAGTGCCGAAGTGGGCGAACAAGGTGAAATTATTATTCGTATAGACGAAAACCAAAAACCATACGGTTTGTTCTTGGGCTACTACCGCGACGAAGCGCGTACTAAAGAAGCCTACCACGACGGCATTTACCACACAGGCGACGTAGCATGGAAAGACGAAGATGGGTACTTTTGGTTTGTGGGTAGAAACGATGACGTAATTAAATCGTCGGGCTACCGCATTGGACCTTTTGAGGTAGAAAGTGCCCTTATGTCGCACGATGCTGTGGTAGAATGTGCTATTACCGCGGTTCCCGACCCTATTCGTGGACAAGTGGTAAAAGCTACCATCGTACTAGCCCCTGCTTACAAAGCAAAAGCGGGAGAAGAACTGATTAAAGAATTGCAAGATTACGTAAAACGCGTAACAGCACCTTATAAATACCCACGTATTATTGAATTTGTAGACGAACTACCCAAAACCATTAGCGGTAAAATTCGTCGTGTAGAAATTAGACAAAAAGACAATCAATAACAACCCAATATGGAGGCTAAATTTAAACGTGTTGTAGTAAAAATTGGTAGCAATGTGCTAACCCAAAAAGATGGTACATTGGATACAGCACGCATGGAATCGTTGGTAAACCAAGTAGCACAACTACACCAAGCAGGCGTAGAGGTTATCTTGGTATCGTCGGGTGCCGTAGCATCGGGCAGAAGCGAAATGAAGCTACAAAAAAAATTAGACCCCGTATCGGCCAGACAGTTATTCTCTGCAGTAGGGCAAGCCAAACTAATTAACCGCTACTACGAATTATTTGCCAAACACGGCATGATTTGCGGACAGGTGTTAACTACCAAAGATAGTTTTGGTACACGCATCCAATACCTAACCCAAAAGGATTGCATGAGCGTGATGCTAGACAACAAGGTGGTGCCCATTGTGAACGAGAACGACACCATATCGGTTACAGAACTAATGTTTACCGATAACGATGAACTTTCGGGACTACTAGCCACCATGATGCAAGCAGAAGCCTTGATTATTTTAAGCAACATTGATGGCATTTACGATGGCGATCCTAACCTACCCGAATCGAAAGTAATTACCGAAATTGCTCCAAAACGCAACTTGTCTAAATACATTCAAACGGGCAAATCATCTTTTGGCAGAGGAGGCATGCTTACCAAATGTAACATCGCCCGTAAAGTGGCCGAAGAAGGCATTACGGTAATGATTGCCAACGGCAAACGAGACGGTATATTGCTGGATTTAATTGACAAAAACAGCCAAATTACCCACACTACCTTTATTGCCAACGAACGCGAAGCATCGGGCGTAAAAAAATGGATTGCCCACAGCGAAAGTTTTGCCAAAGGGAGGGTAATTATTAACCAAGGGGCTGCCGAAGCATTACTATCCGACAAAGCGCATTCGCTACTGTTTATTGGGATTACCAGCATTGAGGGTAGCTTTGAAAAAGGTGATATTGTAAAAATTACCACCCAAGATGGCACCGAATTAGGAGTAGGTAAAGCCCAAATGGACAGCGAGAAAGCTACGGCCAATATTGGAAAGAAAGGGCTAAGACCATTTGTACATTACGATTACTTATATTTAGTATAACTGGATAAAATTTATGGAAAACACATTGTATTGGAAAAGTGCTACTAAAAAAGCTTTATGGGGTTTTTTATTGGGTTTAATTATAAATGCCGTAAACATTGATGCTTTGGGATTTATTCCAGGAGCAGACACGCTGTTGTCTATTCTAGCTGCTGTTGCATTTATTATCTACTTTGTAGGTATTAGCGGGATGAGAAAGGTATGCTTAAGCACCTCGTACGGCAAAGGTGTTAGCCAATTATATGCCAGCGCTTTACTCATTATTTGCGCTAGCATTATCGACATTCTTCCTTTGATGGGC
>ERZ808032.78-NODE-78-length-14638-cov-12.675160_pt1 | contig 14638 bp, 16 predicted proteins | sample MGYA00380187_ERZ808032 | MGnify/ENA primary metagenome ERZ808032 (study PRJEB31490, sample SAMN06133378) | cow dung metagenome | isolation source: M10 | host: cow | place: China: Chengdu | collected 2015-05 ...
AACAACCTCTCACTACGATCCGCGCCATGTCAATATTGACAAATTACAATACATGTCAATAATTGACAATAAAAGAGGGTGACCACCTTTAAATAGTGATCACCCGTCAATAATTGACATTACAATATTGCGCCTTTTGACAATATGTCCTCGATTTCAGCGACCTCTTCGGAAGTAGCTGGACCTGAATAGTGAATATTTGTTGCTATTGTGTAACCTTTGCACCCTCCTAAATACGCTGTCTGGTGTAATGGATAACCCTGCCATTCATAGAACTGTGAAGGCGTGTCATCTATATTACGCTGCAAGATTATAAATGGCACTTTATCATCCATGCTAGCCGCATTTGGATTGAATGATCCTGACTTCCTAACATCCACATTGCCATTTAGAAAGCCTTTAGCGGCACCAGCAGCTGCTCCGGCTAATCCACCTGTTACTAATCCTAGTCCAGCGTTAGCTACGATTTGGAATAGCATGCTGTTTGTTCCTGCCGAGTAGGGTACACTAGCTGCACAGCATCCGTCAAATGAGTACGCGTGCACCTCATAGGAATCACGCTTAACATAGATTTTTGCGTTACATGCTCCAGTTAGCACATCTACAGTATACTTAACCGATACCTTACTTCGCATTACTTCGCCGATATCCAGCTTAACATATCCTATGAAAGGTAAGAATATTTCAACATCCGTGTACATATAATCAAATACAGTACCGAAATTTTCATCAATATCAACAGAGCCGCAATCAATCTCTTTATATCTCTCATCAACATAATTAGTTTCTACACCGCTATCCAGATAGCCGCATACTATATTAGCTCTGCCTCCTACACTAGGTGTAACATATATTTCATGCAGTCCAATTATAGCATCCATTGGATTTTGAAATAGCTTTGGTATTAGGTCAATGAAGTTTGTACTCCATAGATATCGAGAGAATGAAACTAGCTCGCTACGTATTGGATTGTATACCATACATAGACCGTTGCTTATGCTTCCAGCTGGAACTACTGGTGGATCAGTATCGCCATCACCACTATTACTTGAGCCCGGAGGTGTTGGTGTATCCACACCAATACCTGTAGGTACCTTAACCTTACCACTTGTTTGCTCTTTAACAGCGTTAATCAAATCTATCAAAGCTTCTGGAATAATAACTGCTTTAGCTTTCTTTTCAGCATCTGGATCTTCATATGACCCATCATCAGTCTGTGTCAATGTGCCTGTTCCTACTGGTACTATGGCAGTTTCATCTGTTGATTCAAGCTCTCCATTCTTAACTTTGTCAATTATTGACTCAAGCTCTTCTTGACTACCAACAGCACTTGGCATTGGAACTGGTATCCAGTTTATTGTTTTGTTGCGTCCATTGCTATCAGTTCCATTAGTTGTCATTCTATTATTCCATAAATCTGGATAGCTATTCTGAACACTATTCGGATCACTTGGTAAAGTGCCAACCTGCGTCATTCCAGGTATATCCATTACTTCAGGATATGTCACATCTTCACCGTATAGATAGTATAGTATTGAATTTAAATTCAAATAGAAACCGCTAGCAGGTGGTATGTTACTACTACTTACAGTGTGAGTATCTGATACTGGACCCATACCTACACTTGTGTATGTATATTCTTTTCCATGGAAAGTTGTTGATCCCACATGTGAAGTTGATGTTCTGTCCTGTACTACTTCGCCTGTATCTGTATATACAACATAATGTCTATATGTCAAATCATTTCGTGAGTAGAATAACATTGTCATGGAGTCGCTATTCGGTCTGTAACAGAATTGCGCATTAGTTGTTATGATTCCTCTAATTGGTCTGCCATACCATCTACTTTCATACTTTATAGTATTGGCTCCCATATGAAGCGGGGCTTGAACATTTACTTCATAACCATCCACTTCGCCAGTAGTTGCTGTGTATGTAATTGGCTCACCACTATTAAAAGCGCCGAGATTATTAAATACTCTCATAAACTTTGTAAAAGCTTCCTCGGTCATATAGGTTGTACCAGTCTTGGTATTATGCAATACCGGTAACATAGTATCATGCCCGAGCAGTACATCATCCCAGTTCTCAACATTATATTGCCACCAGTCCGGTCTTACACTATATATTAGATCATCAATAGCAAGACCAACCTGTACACCTGTTGCCACTGCTCCGACAAATGGTAATACTTCACCAAATACAAAGCTGCCCAGCGTACTTGCGCTTTCAGTAGCAGTACCTGTAGCTGCTTTACCAACACCTTTAAGAGTAGAATATTCAACGCCTTCGGCTGTATATGTTCCTACGTCTACCGCACTAGCTACTTCAGCACTTTCAGTAACTGTACTTAATCCGCCACCTGTAGTTGATGCACCTTTCGTTACCTGTTGCATTATATTACTGCCCAGGATATCACCTTCTTTGAGTGCAAATTGAGCTGCTTTATATTCGTATTTATGCTTGAGTTCGAAATACCACCATTGAGAGTAGTATTCGGATGTAGCGCCAGTAATCTTCTGCATTTCTCTGCCTGCTATTGTTGCGCCATCTACTTTATCTATCAAGTCATACAATTCCCAGAGCGCTTCCTCGCTCACTGCGTCAAATACTTTAACCGCCATTAGACCCTCCTTTCTGTCAATAATTGACTAGTTAGCCATACCACCTGCTGTAATAAGTATATACTGTGGATTGTGGTTAAATCCGCTCTCGAACTTCTTTACATGCGTAGTCCTTCTTACATCAGGTGTCCATATGTCACTTTCGATATATGGATTGACAGCATTGCCCGTCACTTCTACCAGTGCTGTAGCTTGCCTAATACTCCCTTTGAAACTCATGAGCACATCCACATGCAAATCCACTTCCACCATGCCAGCAGTTATTTGTCTTTTATTCCTGACAAAATAGTAGCGCCCTAATGATGGTATATAACAATAATTAACTCCGCTTGTTATAACATCACTAGCCACTCTAAGCACTGGATTCACCATCTCTGTAGGATCTTTCAATACGCAGTCAGCACTACTAACTGTACTCACTACCTTATCCACTACATTATTATCACTTGAGCTATTCATGAATGTTACTGTTACCATATCCATCTCCTTGTCAATTATTGACTAGTACACCAGCACCATCATATCTTCCTTATACTTCTTGATGATCCACTGATATACATTAAACCTATTCAACTTCCTTTCCTTCTCAAGTGCATCTTGGACATCCCTATCCTTATACCCTGTTCGCACAGTCTGGTCTGTCTCCCTCCACTCAAGGTCTTCATTCTTCGTTCCTGAATCCGTCTTAGTTCCGCTATGTGTGACACTTCCTGTACCAGAGCTAATTCTCTGGCTATCATTCTGAAATGTAGTTTCATCGAACGCACTAACCTTTCTGGTTTCTTCATCGCCATCAGTTGTACTCCTTGTATACTGATCCGTATTACTTCCAGCAGTTGTTGTATCCATGTCCTGATCGATCTCTACCGTCGTCGTCTCCGTCATATTCGTATTCTGCAACAAATTGTATTCCGCTTCTACAGTATCCGTCAGCTTCTTGATATTATCTTTCCAGATTTCAAAGAAGTTATCCGAGAACACCTTATATATCTCCGGGTCCTCATACCAGACTTCCATTGCACCTAATTCATCCAGAATGAAAACATTAAGCGCGTTCTTATCCAACCTGTTATCCAATTCGTAGTCTTTGAATATCTCGAAAATATTACTACTGCTATGATCTTCTCTATACTTCTTCATTATATCAATTAGCATCATTTCTTCCACCCGCCTTTCATTTTCTTGTCACTACCACTCTCCCTCGGAGCGCCGGTGCTGTTGCGTGGGGATTGGTCAATAATTGACTTTTCGGGAATTGTGATGGAGAACTTTAAGTCTGGGAACATTTTGTGGACACGGCGGGTGCATGTGCGTAGGTTGCGGCGCCACACCTCCACGCCAGACACACACTCATCATTGTTTGCATTTACTTCATCTTGGTTAAGACGTTCACGCTTGTCAGTGTTGGCATTGTTGATACCAATAGCTGTTAGGAATTCCTCGATGACTTTACGCTTTTCTATCTGCGCAAGGTCACATATGAAGTTGTCCTTAGCGGGTGTGTAGAGTAGGTTCTTACCAAGTGATAGATCGAGTGAATCATCAATGAATACGGCTGGCGCACCTGATCGTATGTCCTTGTGCATCTGCTTGAATGACTCCGCTGACTTCTTGTTTGGAGCCTGGAAGATAGCAGTTACCATGGAGTTGTTGAGGGAGGCGTCTATGCACTGGTCAATGTTGACAAGCTTACGTGCGTAGAAATGTACGATAGACATTGGTGATGGATAGTCTACAGGCATATTACGTGGCGTTTCCTCTAGGTATACAATCTCGCAGTTGACGCCTATGGTAAGGTCGAGGTTTCCCAGGACTGGGTTAGCCACGTTAACATTGGTAGGCTTGTAGTACATATTGACGCCATAAGGCTGGCAGTTCATCATGAGTGGTTTGGAGTTCTTGTAGTCGAATACTACAAAGACGCCGTCGAATATCAGGGTGTTGAGCATGAACTCATCATCCCAGTAGTCTTCTACCTCGTCCTCAAACTGAGCCTTGAGGAGGCGGACAAGGTAGTCGGTGTAGTAGCCGAAGCGTGACACATTGAGCATTGCGAGCTTTTTCTTCTCGCTTTCTTTGGTGTTGAATATTTCATCGTATAGTTGTTTCAACTGTTCATCTGTCATATCATTCTCCTTATTTGGAAAGAGCCCCTTAACTAAAAGGGTAAGTTAAGAGGCTCTTGAGCAATGTCAATAATTGACAATGGCAACTATATGTATCAGTTCAATGTGAACAGGATACCGTTTTCGGATACGTCGTTGAAGTACAGATCGTTGAGGTGCCAGAATGTGTTGTAGTAAGCACCACGTGCATTGACTGGTGTTGTGATAACATCCATCTCCTTGCGGTATGTACCAAATGCATCAACATCATGGATCATACCTACAACGTTGGAGAGTGTGATATCAACATCATCATCGGTATCAGATGTGTCTTCAGTACCCTCATGGATACGAAGTTTGATATCGAATGGTGACTTAGCTGACTGCCAGTAAGGAACTTCAACACCGTTCTTTGTAGCTACATAGCGTTCATTGAAAGCTGCCCACTGTACCTGGGTTTCAAGTGCTGTACGGAAGTCAATTAATGACACGAAGCGCTGTGAACCCTTAGGTGAGTGACGATCAACTGAACCGTCGTTGTAGAGTCTGGACATGGTTTCCATGTACTTAGCGATCTTATTCATACGACCGAGAGCGTAGCGGCAGAATCCCTCGTCGAGGAGAGCGCCTTCACCAGTAGGAACATCGTTGTCAGTGAGTGAGTTATATTCTGCAACCAGATTTACTACTCTTGATGCTGTCTGTGAGATGATAGCCATGAAGTTAGCCATGGTAAGCCTAGCCAGATTCTCCTGTGTAAGCTCAATCTTATTGTTGACTTCACCCTGAACTGCTGCAAGGAATGATCCCATTGCTGACTCTGATGTGAATGCTTCACGCAGCCACTTACGCTGTGTTGTTCTGAAGAATGTTGCTGGTGTTCTCTTAGCAAAGAGCTTCTGATGTGCGGTTGGCTTTGATACGATATACATATCAATTGACTGTCCATCCCGCAACTGAGTTGTAACATCTTCTACTGCATTGGGCATATCAACTTTGATCTTCTGCATGATAAGACCCATTGTTATGTCGGATACTGCATAGATACCGAGCTTAGACTGGTAAGCACGATATGAAATCTTTGTTGATGCGATTCTTGATAAGAGTGTGTTTGTCCAGATGTCTACTGAGCCTGAATTGAAAAGAAAATCACCAAGTGCTACGAGCTGCTCGGTATTGAGTATTGTAAGATTTTCTGTTCCGATTGTCTGTTTGTTAACATCGTTGATTAAGCCATAAATCTGGTTAGTTTCCATTACTTACTCCTTTCTCACATGTGGTTGACTACCTCATCATATAATACTTTAAAGGGATCTTCCGGTGGCTTTGTAGCTCCGGCGTTTACCTTTAGTAACAATTCTGTGTTTGTCTTCTTTAGGTCTTCGACCTGCTTTGAGAGAGCTTCGACTTTGTCGTCTTTCTCTTTCAGCATGTCGCTAATCTTGGCAAGGTCTATTTGTTCTGTGTTCGTTTGCCCAGTCTGGTTCCCGTTCCCTGTAGGTGTACCATGTTCTGCATTCTGGTTCTGAGTGCCTTCCTGCTGGGTACCTTGACTCCCAGTAGATTCCTGGGTCGTTTGTTTATTTTCGCCATCGTTCATATTGCCTCCTTCCATGTCAATAATTGACATGATTTGAATTGTCCGTGATATAAACCAAAGGTGTGGTATATTTATGTAGCTGTAGAGCAAAGTTTTATGAAATCTTCTCTGCTCTTGTTTTTGATTTCTTTAACTATGTTTTCGTCTGCCAATTCATGTATCCACACAGGTCTTCCCATGATATCTTCGATGTACTTATGGAATATATCAAAGTCTTCACCCATTAGCATTGTGATTCCTGTGTGAGCCATTATTATGGCGCATTCTTGTTTTGTCATTTTTACCTCTTTTAAAGGAAATAAAGGTAGGGAATGTAGTGTACCACACCAAGGCACTCCTTCTGGGAGCTGGTTTCGCCCGAACCTCCCTACCCTTATTTGGCTAAATCTTTTCGGTGATTTCCTCGTAACCTGTTACGTTATCGAAGAACACCTGCGTCACGTACTTGTCGAATGTTACATCGCCATAGGCACGTGCGTTTCTATACATAGGTGCAAAGAATGCTCTTACTCTTGTTCCCGCTGATTCGGGGAATACCTTTGCACACGTTACTGTTGATTCTGTGATATGGAATGTTCTATCCTTACGGAATACCACCCATTTACCAAACCTGAAGTATGGTGTAAACTCTCTTAGGTTTGGAGCCTTGTCAATTGTTGACAAGTCGGCTGATAGGAATTGCGCTGATAATGCATCTTCTGTGAAGTCTGCGTTTGCCAAGCGGTATAATACTGTGTCACGCTTTGCATCGGATACTCCGACACGTCCAACTCTTTCGATGTACAGAGAGCGTGCAGGGATCGTCCTACGGTGCTCGTGGTGCTCAATCATGTTCTCCAATTCCCCTATTAACCCTAATGCTTCTAGAATTGGGTTAGCCAAATTTATGGCATTGGAAAGTAGAATGAGTACGAGAGGTGGGCGACCCTGTAACTCTCGGTTTCTGTTGACCGTTTCATAGAAGTTGAGCAGTGCATCACCTTCTCCTTTGATACGTTTGACCTGTCGCTCTGGAATAAACTCATCGAATACAACGTATGTTACATCCGAGAGATCCATTGAACGTAGTCCAGCAAATGTTGAGAGTGCAACCCCGTAACCTACGATGTAGGGATTGTCAGGGTCATTCTCATTGTAGAAGAATTGACACGCTCCACCACCACCTGATTCGGGCAGAATCGACCTACCGAAATCCCTGTTGATAGTCTTAAATGGATTACCGAAATCTGTACCACAGGCTTCAATCTCCTTACCTGTACGACGCATGTATATCCACTTTTCATCAGCTGGGAGTTCTGATAGGAAGCGTAACGCAGAATACGTTTTACCTATACCTCGACCTCCGATATAAACTTGGATTGGCATCTTTGACCTATTGGTGATGTCAAAGAAAAAGTCTTTGTCTTGTGTTGGATTGGCTATTGTGTTCTGCATTACTTTCTCCTTCTTAATTAAGCTAACTGAATTACAAGGTAGTTTCTACCACCTTTGCCAGGACGCTCTTCTACGCGAATTGGCAGTGGACTGCTTTCCTTAAGAAGCTCTGGAATAGCTACTGCTGAGCGGATGACTGGCTGTGAAATGGAACCGTAGATCGTGCCATCTGCTACTTTAAAGTTTGCTACTGGCTGTACTACTCCATCTGAGTCGGGACGTTCTGTGACCCAAACTCCTACGACATCAATTGTCTGTCCAGCTACAGACTTGAGAGGCTGTGCTGTTGTTGCGTTAAACATGTCCTTTGCTGTGAATTCCTGTGTTCTGATTTCTTCCATTGTTTTGTTCTCCTTTTGAAATGAGTTTGTGTGTTAATTGTGACTTGTGACTGACTGTGTTGTATGAGAATAACGAGAGCATCTAAGTGAGGTTGATAGATGCTATATATTCAAGCACTGAGCAGCTGTCAATAATTGACAGAGTGCGTTGAATCAGAGTTCGGCGTTGAAGTCGATGTAGCCACCGCCATTAGCGAGTGTTAAGCTATAAATGCCGCCAGCTGTTGGAGAGAAACCCGAAACATCTATCCTTGCTATATTGCCTGCGATATTTTTCATAGTTAACGTTGGTGTGCCAGTTGGTGAAGTGCTTCCGGGTTTATCGATTCTTACCGATGATGCTGATACTGTTGGTTTTGTTCTCATTTGTGAAGGCAGAGGTAATTCAAATATTATCAAAGTATTGACTCCTACACCCAATGTTAAAGGCATATCAGACGCATTATCATTATTTTTTAATCTTATGAAATATCTCTGGCACTTCGCAAGTTCGATAGCGTATTCCGGTCGAGGATCCATAGCAAGAGTAGATACTTCACCGAGTTCCAATTTGAGGGCTTTAATGGTTACGGAAGCACCACGCTTAACTGAAAATGTTATTATCTGGCTTGCCGTTAATGCTGGCGCATGTGCCTTCACATAATCATTTTCAAAGTATACTGGATTTCCTGTACCTGTATATGTTATAGTGCCACTATAGATTGTACCATCTGATAGCATCATACTAGCTGTCAATTTTTGACCAACTAAGGATTTTAGATAGGTCTGAGTTCTTTTCTGGTAAATTGTAATATTTGTAGTTCCAAGACTATTATTCATTACAATATTACCATCATCATTCCTTGTTATTGTGGCGTTATTCTCTCCAAAATATACCATCCACCTATCTGCAATATAGTCTGCGTTCCGTGTTGCTGATGTAATGGCCCTTTGATTAACAGAGAACCAAGGATTGTGGAAGATATTTGGATTGGAAGTTGCTGTATAGGAAGTACCTCCGCCTCCACCGCCTCCACCGCCGAGTTCCTCTATCAATTTTGATTTTGATTTTCCGAGTAACCAATTAGGTAACATTGCTATCTCCTTTCTTGTCAATTATTGACTTTCATATACTTGCGGAACTGCTGTGCTGTTCCATTGAATTTGTCATGATCGTATCCTGTAGAATCGTATTGCCATATTGACCAGAATGGATATTTACCAATAAATGGTTTTGATAGTCCTGTATGGTGCGCTACCCAAAGCCCGCACCCTTCTGCTAAAATAGGATCGAGCTTTATTGTGTACCATGCTGAACAGTAAAAGAGAGGCTTTACGCCAGTTTGTTTATAGACGTAACGAATCCAATCTACTGCCCAGTTGAGCGAGTGATATAAAGCAGTTCCTTCCCAATCAAGTGCTAGGATTGCTGAGCCTATATTCGTCTTTACTGAAGGGTGATTGAGAAAATTTTTAGCTTCGTCAATTGGATTATTATTTTCTGGTCTGGCGTAATGATAGAAACCAATCAAATCAGTTTCTGACTTTGCCAGCTTTGTATTAAGTATACAATTTGGATCATGGAATGTCTTACCTTCTGTTGCTTTGATTATTATGAACTTACGATCATTTGGCTTTAACTTTGTCAATAATTGACCTAAGTCGTTGTGATGTGAAACGTCAATCCCTTTTATCATCGCCTGCTCTCCTTCCACCAATAAGCGCATCAATCTTTCCATTGAGTGCTACTATAGTGTCATTGAGAGAGTTTAGACTCTTCTTCATCTCTTCGATTGATGTGTGGTAATAGTATGTCATAATTACGCACATAGCAATTGGAAATCCTACAGTCGATACTACAGTTATAATCTGATCCATCATGCGATAGGCGCCTCCAAATCCGCCAGTAATTGCTGGTACTCTGATTCCAATGAAAACGTATATGATGTTGGTACGAGAGCTATTGCTGATGCTGTGTAGATTCGCTCTCCTTTGATACTGATGTAATATGGAGCAGCAACATCTTTGTAAAACGCTGTTGTTCTACCTGAAAACTCTGGAGGGACGTCAGTGGATTCGTTGAAAGCGTCCATTCCTCCATGTTCTCTAAGATACTCAGCTCCAGAAACCTTTGAAAGCCCTGCAACTGTAATTCCGAACTCGACTTTCTTTGTCTTCTTGTTGTATTGGTTGTATGCATATTTCTTCGCTCCCATTGTCTTGAATTGCTCGTATGGCTGTTCTTTCTCCCATACTCCTAGTTGGAAATGTTCCAGAGAGTTGGTATCGGGGTTGAGCACGTCACATGATGTTTCGACTCCGCATTCTGCTGCTTCTGCTAAGATGTCAGCATTCAATTTGTCAAAAATTGATGAGTAGTTATCGAAATCGGTCAAGAATTTACATGAATCTGTGTCGCAATAGAGCATGTCTATTCCGACCGCATCGATTGCTCGCTGGAGACGATTGCGGCAATGTGCCGTCACCCATAGTCCCCACTGGTATGTAAGGAATGAGTTTTGCGATTTGTAGTATTTGACTAGCGATGCGCTGATTGCACTGTCATCGGAATGCTTTTGCTTAGTGAAAGGGTCTTTGTCATCATATGGATTGTATAGGATTTCCGGTCGGCAAATGTCAGTTAACATCATTCCGAAGTCGGCGTTTATACGGTTCTTGTACTTGGCGTAGAGGTACGGGTCACCGAATTTCAACTCACATTTTGATCGGTACTGGTCAACTATCATATTGCGAAGCTCAATTGGTAAGTAGTCATATATTGACGAGTAAAGCTCCAGAACTTCTGGGTCGCCGTCCCAGGTATATTGATGCTGGATGATTCTGAAGTCTATGTCAGTTATTGACATGGTACATGTTTCTGATTCGAGTAGGCGCCCGTTGTCACTGCGTGGGTGACGGAGTTCTTTACACTTCGATTTTGATATGTACGCAACTGTACGAGTAGTTTTAATTTCAAGGTTCGTAAATTTAACTTTCATTAGTAGAGCGTGCTTGTTGTCAGCTAAGAGTTCGTAAAGCTTAGACGCAGTAGCTCGACGCTTTAGAAATGGTGACATCGGAAACTTACACTGGCACATAATTGCTGGGTATGCGGATGACATGTCATAGGACCAGACGTTATACCATACTTTGTTGGATAAGTGAGGGTTAGCATGACAGTTGCCACCACGAACTGCTTCTTTACATAAGCGGTAGGTACGAGGTTTAAGTTGGAGCTGTTTGAATATGAAATAGTTCTTAGGGTTTTCCTTTGATGCAGCTCTAAATTCACGACGTACATAGCCAGTTGATGTTAACGGAATTGTTGCAAGTGTATCATGCTCAGTAACAAGTTTAGATATTATCGCTTCACGTAGACCTTTGACGTCATCATAACAGTAAGAAAGCTCCTCATCGGTAAGCGGTGTGGATGGTGTACGAATCTTGGAATAATCGAGCTTACCAGCTTTCTTAAAGTGCTGAACACCTTTTGTGTTTTCAAGGAACTTTTCAAGTGACATATTCGAGAGCTTGTAAGAGCAACGTAACTCGAATACATCATTTAATGTGCACTTCACGACTTTGCGCTTGTCTATAGCGAAGACGTCGTTTATTCTAAAGAAATTACGAATGAATTGAAATTCGTATGGCAAGTTATGAACGTAGATTACTAAGTGGTTGCCGAATGATGTAAGCTCTAAACGTTGCTCTAGTTCTGTCAATAATTGACCGAATGAGAACCAGTCACGTCCCATGATGACACGATCGGCTATGCAGAACTGCCAAATGTACATAAATGCATTGTACTCAGGAACGACTTCATGATATGTTTTAGTCTTATGATGCTTTGGATTGTCTGGTGCATTTATGTCAAGTTTCTCGGATCGAGTAACGTCTTTGTAACCAGAGATGTATGTCGTAGTTTCAATGTCAAATGTTGCAAAGTCACCTAAATAGTGTGAATGGCGTGATGATGTTTTACGACGGTCGAGTATTTCTCTGCAAACATCATCGAATGGAAAATCTTCAATTGTGTAGATTGGTTCTGTAACGGTAATGATTTGGTCTGGGTCCGATTCTGATTTGATTTGATGTGTTAGGTTGTACATTATTTTATACTCCTCAGGTAATCCAGGAAGTCATCAATATTCTCTTCACCAGAGATAAGGTCATCAATCCTGGTTCTAACATCCTGTTTATAGATGTCGATATCGTGTTCTGCCAAGTAGTATATTGCTTCTATTGTATCGCCAGATTCATAACGAGCCATATCCAGTAGGTCGCTTATTCTGTCGTCTGTCACTAAACGAGCAAATTTTTTTTTATGCTGCTGCGGTATAATAACGCCGGTGAATTCCTCGAATTTACGAAGCTGACTATTCATTTTCTCAGTAGCACCGGAAACGGTAGATGTTGGCGCTTCAACGAATGTTAACATTTGCTCGAAGTTGTCAATTATTGACTCACGATCCATGCTAGCTGTTGACACGTGGTCGGGCATGCGCTTGCGAAACGGCGAAAACTCATTTTTAATATGAGTGTACATACGGTCGTAGTCATAGAAATCGAGTTCTTCTCTTTCGAGTTCTTTCATACGACGATTTGTAATTTTGGCGAGCTTTGCCCACTCGGCGTCAAGCTTATTGTAAACGGATGGTGAACCAGTTTCTGCCTGGAACACCATACGACGGATATCTCTTATTGTGTATTGCGGTTTGTATCTCATAACGGTACCTCTTAAATGATCTTTATATAGTGATACTCATCACTATCAATTTCAAAGTCTGCTATACTACCATCTGGAAATTCGATAGTTATGCGGTCATCGTTAACGATGATAGAATTACAGGTGATTGTAATATCAATATCATCTGGTAAATCCATATCCTCGCCATCAACGGAAATATCTCCTTGAACAAACGATACTGTGTGTGGCTGCATGAGCAATGCTTCTACTGCTGGCAAATCTTTAAGAACTTTGTAAATTGTAATATTCATAACTAATCCTTTCTGGTCAATTATTGACGAACGAACGAGAACGAACGAGAACGAACGAGAACGAACGATTGTCAATTCTTGACATGCTTTGTGTTGTAATGTGGGCAGTAATAAAATGTGGTGTGTGCAGTGTGGTGGCGCGCGGTGGCGCTTTTTTCCTGTGAAGTTTTGCAGTGCGACGCTTTAATGCGGTGAAGTGTTGCACCTCGCCGCTTTAGCGCAGTGAAGTGATGCAGTATTGAATTGATTGTGTACAATTGAATTGCCTCCTTTTGAATTGATGCCAATTGTCATTATTGACAATTTAATATTGTGCACTTTGCCTAGTTTGTAGTTACTTATTTTTCTTTGTGTCTTTGACTGTTGCTGTTGCATGTGCTTTATTGTAGGTGCTCTCAAGCGTTTTGATATATCCAAGAATTGTGTCAATCACCTGTATTACTTCTTTGCTCTCATTCTTTGAGAATGCCGACAGGTCCGCTACTGACTGCTTGACTTTAGCAAGGTATCCGTTGAAGTCTTCATTGCGCGCTTCTGCTGTTGCTGTTGCGCTTACTTTGTCCGCTTCTGCTGTTGCGCCGTTGTCTGTTGTGCTCTTGTCTACTTCCTTGCCTTCTGTATCAATTGCACTTTCGTCTTGCTTCTTTGCTTTGTCTTCAAGCTTAAGCGCAAGCGCTTCTTTCATGGTTTTTATTGTCATGTCGGAGGTGAAAACTTCAAAGGGCTCAATTCCAGCATCCTTAAACTTCTGCTCATCAGATGCGATAAGATGCAACTTTGTATAGCCCCACTCCAGATATTTTTCTGGTATGGTATATGTCTTTGACCCGTCTTCATTTTCCTTTGTGCTACCAAAGCGCGCATACACCTTACGCAAGCCCGACACTGTACCGTGGCTCATTGCGTGCTCTGCTTCTGCGTACTGGTCAATGTTTTTATAACCCTTGACTACAAAGTAGTCGTTGTCATATACTTCCGCTATAAGTGGCGCAATTGCGAGATAGCCCTTACTCGCAAGGTTTAAGTGTTCCTCAATACTTGCGTCAATTACTGCTATACGCTCTTGTGCCTGTGCTAGCATCTCTGGTGTTCTCTTTACTACTTCATTCTTCTTTGCCATTTGTATAACTCCTATTCTTGTCAATTATTGACATATATATATCATTCCATATGGCAAAGTGCACAATATTAAATTGTCAATGTACAATGTGTACAATAATCAAGCCTTATGTGTGTATGTCAATAGTGACATTTTCACAAAAGTGTGACTTAAATAGTCTGACAATTTCAAGAATTGTCAAAAATTGACTGACTATATGTACAATTTCAGGAGAACCCTGTGTACTCAGGAGATAGATTATCTCCCTTTCCACTTACTAGTATATCGAAAATGTATGAACATAGTATGTATAAATTGTGAACAAATTGTGAACATTGATTGTTAATGATTTGTCAATATTCTTTAGTATAGTAAAGTAGTAGTGTAATCAAGTATTATCACTGTAGCACTGTGATACTTTAGCACTGTAAAGTGATATCACTGTAGCACTTTACCAC